>SNRY01000076.1_pt1 | contig 40170 bp, 32 predicted proteins | sample 4693421 | NCBI WGS metagenome assembly SNRY01 (sample SAMN11003215, study PRJNA524138) | termite gut metagenome | isolation source: Bacteroidetes bacterial symbionts from single cell of protist host amplifed... | host: Streblomastix strix ... | reverse complement strand
TTGATACTGGAATATGCCGTAGCTTCGGCAACGGTAAGCATCAGTTGGAGCAGGTACGTGGTCAAGTTGCTGGAGAGCTTCCAAATCCACCTCCCGGATGCGTTAACGGCTTGTCCTTGGGATGGAGGTATTGTAAACTTGCCGGCGGCATTTATTGTCATTCTGATAACTTTATTGTTGATAAAGGGTACGGAGAGCAGTTCGCTGGTCAACTTCATTATTGTGTTTTTGAAGGTGGCGGTAGTTATTACGTTTGTTGTCCTTGGGTGGGGATTTATCAATTCCGACAATTATGTACCGTATATTCCGGAGAATACGGGGGTTTGGGGTGAATACGGTTTCAGTGGGATTGTTCGAGCGGCAGCAATAGTATTCTTTGCCTTTATCGGTTTTGATGCCGTAAGTACGGCGGCGCAAGAAACGAAAAACCCCAAAAGAGATATGCCGATCGGCATATTGGGTTCACTGCTGATTTGCGTTGTATTATATATTCTGTTCTCTTACGTTTTAACAGGAGTAACACATTATACGAATTTCAAGGGGCATGATGGTATTGCGCCTGTGGCTATTGCCATTGACCACATGGGAACGAGCATGGCGGATGGTTCGATACAGCCCGCTTATCCGTGGCTGAACAAAGCCATCATCCTGGCGATATTGGCAGGGTATTCGTCCGTTATTCTTGTGATGCTGTTAGGGCAGAGCCGCATCTTTTATAGCATGAGTAAGGACGGTTTGCTACCGAAAGTTTTTTCGCAGGTACACTCTAAAACCAGAACGCCGTATAAAAGCAACCTGCTGTTTCTGATTCTTATAAGCGCCTTTGCGCTCTTTGTTCCGGCGCGGGTTGCCGGAGCATTGACAAGCATCGGAACGCTTTTTGCCTTTATCATTGTTTGCGCCAGCATTTGGATTATGCGAAGGAAGATGCCGGATGCGCCCCGTGCGTTTAAAGTGCCGTTAGTGCCTTTGGTACCGCTGCTGGGAATTTTAATTTGTTTGTTTATGATGGTATATTTGCCGTTTGATACATGGATACGCCTTATTCTCTGGATGCTTTTAGGGCATGATATATATGTATATTACGGGTCGAAGCATAGTAATTTATACAACCGAGATTTGCGAGCAAAAGGAAACAGACTGTTGTCATATATCGGATTGGGAATAGCAGCGGTTCTTTCGACATTTGTAATCATACAGCAAACTTTAGAAGGTTGGCAAAAAGAGATCGGCGTTTCTGCAATATTGCTCTTCATAGCAGGGGTACATATCTTGCTGTTTGGCATCCGGCTTGTGAGAGGCAATAGAGTGGAAAGTTGAGAGTGGAAAGTGGATATATAGTAAATGACCCGCTTGGTATGTACCAAGCGGGTCATTTGGCATATACCATACAGCGATTATGCACGGTACTTACGGGAATTATGGAGCGTGCTTACGGTGATTATGCACGCTCCTTACGGCGGTATAGAGCGTGCATAATTTTGGTAATGCCACAGCATGGCGCGTGAAGGATAGAAGCGTAAATGCCTCTTGGGGCTTATCAGACCCCAAAAGGCATTGTAGCGGATAGCCTGACCCCATCCCCTGCTAACCGGCTCCAGCTACGCACTGCGGCTGTGGGGGTGGGGGCACGCCCAAATAAAAAACTTTCGCCCAAAAAAGCAGAGGAACTTGGTGGGAAATTGAATGTAATGCGCTATTTTTGACGGAGTAACGGCATATTCAAATATGAAGAAGAATGATTGGAAGGAGCGGCTGAACGTGGTGTATTCGACCGATCCGGGTTTTAATTATGAAACGGAAACCGGTTCTGCTGATACGGTGGCGGTGGCTCCCGGAAAACAGAGCCTTCGCGTAGAACTCGACAGGAGGAAGCGTGGTGGGAAGACTGTTACCCTCGTGACCGGTTTTATTGGCAGCGAAAACGATTTGAAGGCGTTGGGGAAGCTGCTGAAGGCTAAGTGTGGCGTGGGGGGAGCGGTAAAGGATGGTGAGATTATTATTCAGGGGGACGTTAAGCAACGGGTGTGGGAATTGCTACGAAAAGAGGGGTACGAGAGGACTAAAATTGTGGGGTGAGTGATGAAAATTGCTTTCGAGCTGATCTATTTCGGAATAATAATAGGGGCGATTATCGTGGTAGTGCTGGATAATCGCAATCCGGTGAAGACAATAGCATGGGTATTGGTGCTGGCTTTCCTACCGTTCGTGGGATTGGTGTTTTATTTCTTCTTCGGCAGGAGCAACCGCCACCAGCGCATTATCAGCCGGAAGAGTTATAACAACCTGCTAAAGAAGCCCATGGCGGAGTATCAGGCGCAAGATACGAGCGAGATACCGGAGGAATACAGCCGCTTGATTCAACTCTTCCGAAACGTTAAGCAGGCTTTTCCCTTTGAGGGTAACAGGGTGGAGATATATACGGACGGCTCTGCCAAAATAGACGCTTTGATAGGCGAACTGCAAAAAGCCAGGCATCACATACATTTGGAATACTATCTGATAGAGGATGATGTTGTGGGCAGGCGGGTGCGCGATGTGTTGATAGAGAAAGCGCGGCAAGGGGTGGAAGTCCGGTTTATTTATGACGACGTGGGTTGCTGGACGCTGAAAAAGGGTTTTGTGGATGGTATGCGCGATGCCGGCATTGAAGTAAGGGCTTTCCTTGAAGTTCGTTTTCCTCTGTTTACCAGCAAAGTGAACTATCGCAACCACAGGAAAATAGCCGTTATTGACGGGCGTGTGGGCTTTGTTGGTGGGATGAATTTAGCCGAAAGATACGTTAACGGGCTTCCGTGGGGCGCCTGGTACGATATGCACATCATGCTTGAGGGGAAAGCGGTGCACGGTTTGCAAACGGCTTTTTTGCTCGATTGGTATTTCGTATCCCGCACGCTGATTACCTCCTCTGAGTATTTTCCGCGTATTGAAGCCTGCGGCAGCACGTTAGTCCAAATCGTAACCGCCGACCCCATTGGTCCGTGGAAAGCCATCATGCAGGGTTTGATTCTTGCCATTTCCGGGGCAAAGGCTTACTTCTATATGCAAACTCCTTACTTTTTGCCCACAGAACCCGTTATCACCGCCATACAAACAGCCGCCTTGTCCGGAGTGGACGTCAGGTTAATAATACCCAAACGCTCCGATAACCGGATAACCAATTTAGGATCATACTCCTATGTAGCCGATTTGCTCAGGGCAGGAGTGAAGGTTTATTTCTATAAAAAGGGATTTTTGCATGCCAAATTAATAGTGTCCGACGACAAACTATCCACCGTTGGCTCTTCCAACATAGACTTCCGCAGCTTTGAGCATAACTTTGAAGTGAACGCATTTCTCTATGATACCCACACGGCTCTACGGATGAAAGAGATATTTATAAGAGACCAACACCACTCTACTCAAATATATTTAAGGCATTGGCAAAAGCGTCCGCTTCGCAACAGGGTGCTGGAATCGTTCATTCGTTTGTTCTCGCCGCTGCTGTAATCCATTTCAAGAAATTCCTGAAAAAGTTTTTTCATTTATTTGGTAGGTAACCAAAAAGCTATTAAATTTGCCCTTGTAAGAACGCGGAAGTAGCTCAGTTGGTAGAGCATAACCTTGCCAAGGTTAGGGTCGCGGGTTCGAGTCCCGTTTTCCGCTCTTCTCAAGAACATTGTTCAAAACACTTCCCTTTACATCATCAAGATAAATAGCAGGACGAGCATCTTCGGCAACTGCTGTAAATTGCGCCCCTTCAAAAGTAATATTCATCGCATGGCGGATGTAAAATCCATAAGCGGGCAAGGTGCCAAACATTGTTGCTTCGGGATATTCTGCCGGTTTTTCCTCAATAATAGCGTTTACGTCTTCTGTGGTTCCGCCGCCGACTTGTTCCATTACAATGTTACTTAATCGGACGCCGTCAACGGGGTAGCCGGGTAATCCCGTTATGGAACAGCCCGTTTTGCCTGCATTCTTTATACGGATATTGCTGATACTGACGGCAGTGATAGTGCCTACCTTGTTGATGACAACGCCTTCACGGTATGTTCGCGCCCTGTTTCCCAAACGAACAAATATGGGAGATTCCGTTCCGTCAATCAGAATATTTGAAACGGATATATTCTCCATAGTCCCTCCGTCAACGATTTCCAGGGCTATAGCCGATATTCCCCCTTCACGACCGAAAAAGGAAGGAACCGTTAATTTAGAAGGTTTAACCACGCAAGCGGATATTTGAATGTTTCGGAAACCTCCATTCGTTTCCGTTCCCAACTTTATGGCGTTACAACGGCTACTAATCACACAGTTCGTAATGGAGATGTTCTCACAGGGTTTGGGCGAGGTGCTTTTCAGCGTGATGCCATCATCGTCCGAATCGGCTATGAACCCGGAAACGGTTACGTTGCAACAGCCGTCGATGTCGAGAGCGTCATTGTTATAATTGTTACGGTTGAATACTCGTACCCCGATGATTTGCAGGTTTTCACAAGCCAGGTAATGCTGCATCCAGCAACCGGAGTTTCTCAATGTTACGTCCTTTATAACCACATTGTTGCAAGTAATGAAACGCAACAGGTGCGGACGGGTGATGCCCTCGTCGTCCCAAGTCAATTTCTTGAAATTGCTTCCTTGCCCATCAATGGTTCCTCTGCCGGTGATTGAAACGTTTTCGGCATTCTCGGCATATATCAGTTGTATGGTTGGTGTTTGTGTGCGCAAAGAGACGAAAGCGGGTTGCAGTTTTATGTAATCATTCAGGTCTCTGCTTCCCAGGAGTACGGCGCCGCTTTCGGTATGGAGTTCCACATTGTTTTTCAAGATGAGCGTACCTGTTTTATAATAGCCCGCGGGGATAACAACTTGTCCACCGCCGTTTGCCGAACAAATATCTATCGCTGCTTGTATCGCTTGCGTACTTAAAACGGAGGAATCCGCCACAGCTCCGAAATCATTGACATTGTATTGTTTTGCAAATAAAGGGAAAGAGAGCGCAAGCCCAACGGCAAGTGCAAGTATTTTCTTGGGTTTCATAGTATATCAGTATATTGTTTTAATATGGATAATCTGTTGTCTGTGCGGAGGTTTTAAGGCATCCTTTGCAATCCCTCCCATTTTACGTTCCACTGTCCATTATGTGAAAATCCGGGAAGGTCGTTTTCAGAACCGTCCCAACCGGTACACATCATGGCTATTGCAGTCAATAGCCCTCCGTTGCCCGGCAGGTAAACGCGTATGCGGTCATTTTGGAAATTATGACCGTTTGGTAAATACGTATTGGCACGGCGGTTCATCAGTAAGGCGTCTATCGCACGTTCAGGCATACCAATGCGGGCAGCCGTCATTGCCGACATCGGGTAATCCCATCCCCAAGTGCTGTCCCAATTCCACGCATTGAGTATCCAGTTAAGGGTGTTTTTCATTATTTCCTTGTCGAAGAGATTACTTTCCGGCAGGATACCGAATGAACCCAGTACAATCGGGTGGTCGGAAATGAAGCGAATATCTTTATACGTATTGATTGCATCTTCCGAAGCAAGGTACTTTCCTTCTCCGGATGCAAAATGTGATAATTTGGCGAGGATACGGTCCCATTCGTGTTCACGTTCCAAATGCGCGCGTTCACGCCATCGTTGAGCTGTGGACAGCCCCCAATGCCAATAAGCCAGCTCGAATGGCGAGTTGACGGTCTCCATTGTGCGGAGAGTTTCCTGTGCGGGGATATACCCTTTCAGCAGGTAGCGATCGTTAGTCGCATCGTAAGTAACGAAAGAAGCCATACATTTGGCTGTTTCTAAGACCAATGTCTTGTACTTGTCTATTGTTTCGGGCGTCGGACCGGCGCGGTAGAGCAGTTCTGCGAAATAGATAAAATGCGGTTGTTGCCATATCAAGAATGAACCGATACTTGAGGGAGCTTCGCCCGCCCAGTTATCGGTCATCTTCATCCAACGTACACCCTCAAAGCCTTGTCGCTCAGCGAGGGATTTAGCCGGTGAATAAGCGACATCTTTGTACCACCCCATGCTCTTTTCAAGCAGTTCGGGACGCCCCCAAAGTGCATGGTGAACACTGTGCCACCAGTGCATCTCCAAATGCGGACGACCATACCAACTGTTATATACCAAGCCTGTTTCGGGAGGAGGAATCTCTCCCGTATTATTTGAGCGCATGATGTACTGGGACAATATGACTCTCCGTTCCAGTTCTTTCGCCCTTGGGTCGGAACATTCTGAGAAATCAACGGCGCCACCGCTCTTCCAATACTTGTTCCAAAATACTTTGGCAGCAGCTTTTGCTTCCGCATAAAAAGGTAAAGCTCCAGACGGCTGCTCGCCGGCAAACCGGAAAGTCAATTCCAGATTGCCGGACGAAGCTGTAATTACAAAGTAATGCGGCGCCTTTTCCGTAATTGTCGCAGGTTTATTCCATTGCACCTTTACAAAATAAGTTGTTTCATCAAGGGTGCGTTTGATGACAGCAAAGCTGTCTCCTTTTTCTACAATTACGGAAGTATGCGCTGCAAAGTTGTTCCAGTCGGAACCGTCATCGGTATGACCGCCGGAGGGGTAAGGAAAGCGCAGGTTGAGTTTCACTTCGCCGTCCGCTAAAAGATGGGAAGAAACGGAAGTAGAAATCTGACTTCCGTTTGCATCGCTCACCGTTCTCACGGAAACTGCGGCATTGTTGTAAGTGAAATCCGAGGTAATCTCACCATTCCATAAATCAAGTATCTGGCGGATATTGCCTATGGCATTTGCTCCTGATTGGATGCCATTCGTATCCGCCAACTCAAGCCCCACGTTGCCCAAGTGCATACGGTGAGGATTGATGCGGTACCATTCACTTGCCTCGTGCGCACGACCGGGTGGGTATATTTGTACGGCATAAGGTTCGGGACGACCGCGAAAGTCAAAGTTTTGCCAGCTCTCCTCCTGCTTTAGATTGTTAGGGTTGGGATAAGAATGCCAACCCCATTCGGAATAAGTTCCAAGAGGCACTCCCGAAGCATATGCTTCGGGAAAAGTCTGTAACCCTGTTGCGTCAACCGTAAAAGTAAACGATCCGTTTCCCACGGAAAGCGAACTCAGGGTATCAATTGCCTCCACATGAACATTATTCCGTGTTACCAAAGCTTCCCTATCAATCTTTTGCGGCGAAGATTCCAGTCTGAAATAATCAAAGTCTGCATATCCTTTGCCCTGCACGACGTTAGGGGAAGAGGAGAAAATACCGGCTTTGCTACCTATCCATGCACCCGGGACCATCGGATAACTATCGCCCAAGGCAATGAACGTTTCACCATCCGTACTGTAGGAGAAACTGCACGTTTGGTCATCGTAGATATGCACCCCGAACCATGCTTTGGAAACATTCACATCAACGGTTGCCACCTCTTCAGGCACAACGGGCATACTATCGTAATGCCCCGCTACTACCGAGATACGATTACCTTTTTCACCCTTAATCAGGGCGATGTAGGTATAGGCATTTCCCATGACAATTGCTCCGGCACGCTCACCAATATCTGTGAAATGAGTTTCCACCTGCGTAGTTGCCGTAAAGGCAGGCGCCGGAAGCTTTTGCAGCAACAGGTTGCCGGCATAGTACAGATTCCCATGTTCAGTGGGACAAGTTTCGGCAAAGAGGCGGATAAAGCCTCTTCTTGCCGAAAGAGAATACCAAGCGGGATTTTCAATGGCATTCCATTGCCATTGAAAACCTAACCGCTTCGCTTCAAACTCATCCGTAGTTTGGGGAACCTGAACCGGCCATATCTTGCCTGCGTCCGGTTTCCGGTAGGTTAATACGGGAACGCCGCAGCCATCTCCGTCGGAATCTTCACCAATTACCACCCAATCATCGTTTGTCCAAACGGCAGGTTGCAAGTGCGCAACCCGTCCGTAAGCCCCACGGGATTGAAAGTGGATGAACCACCATTCGCCGGATGGCGTATCTACCAAACCGCCTTGATGCGGACCGTTAATTCCATTTCCGGCTTCCAGTACCTTCCGCGCTTCATAGGGACCATAGATATTTTTCGAACGGAGTACGGTTTGCCAACCGGTGGGAACTCCTCCCGCCGGGGCAAAAATATAGTACCAGCCGTTGCGCTTATCCATCTTCAGCCCTTCCAGAACGGGATTTTCCTTTTCATCATGGTAAACTGTTGTTCCGTTGTCAAGTAATTGCAAACCGTCAGGGGACATCTTATGCAGGATTGCCGGACCTCCGCGAAGAATGCTATGCACCAGGTAGGCCTGCCCGTCTTCATCCCAGAACGGGCAGGGGTCTTCCCACTTTTCTACCTGAAGTATCTGTTTGATGTTCCACTTCCCTAACGGGTCAGTGGACCGTGCTACAAAAAGCCCGTCGTTAGGTGTACAAAAATAGATATAGAACATTCCTCCATGATAACGTATGGCAGGCGCCCACGAACCTTCGCCGTGTACCGGTTTCCTATACTTCTCCAAAGGCAGTCCGTCATAAATATGATTAACAATACTCCAATTGACCAAATCTTTGGAATGTAGCAGCGGAATACCGGGCATCGCAGTAAAACTCGACGCAACCATCCAGTAATCGTCCCCGACACGAATCACGTCCGGGTCGGAATAGTCGGCAAAGAGAATAGGGTTCTTATATGTCCCGTCTCCGTTGTCCGCCACCCAAACTTGAGCACGAAGCGAACATGTCAAGAATAGAAAGAATAACCAAGCTACTTTTTTCATTTTTATTTAATACCCTGCGTTCTGTTTGATAATATTCGGATTCTGGTCTATTACAGGCTGAGGGATGGGCAAGTACAAATGATTGGCGTCAATAGAAAGATTCTTCGAGCTGTTTTTCAATACCTCAATCGCACGACCGGTACGTTTCAAATCGAAGAAACGATGAAATTCCAAAGCGAATTCTACCTGACGTTCATGTTCTACTGCCAAGTCTATCGTATTGTATTTTGCAGGATAGCCTGCACTTCCGTAAAGTGGAAGTCCCGCCCTTGTACGGACTTCGTTCAGATATTTCACATCTCCGGTAGCTTCGGCAAGCAGCAATAATACATCTGCGTAACGGAGAACGATGAAGTTGTTGTTTGCCATCTCGTGTCGGTCGTTATCCAACTGTGCATCCCAATCCACCCATTTTTTGGCAAAACGGACATCTTCGATAGTATTCCCTGTTTTTTCGTCTATATATCCGTCAAAGATAGAAAGATCGCGGCGTATATCTCCCTCTTCGTATGCATTCCACAAGTCATCGCTCACCTGATTGTCACCGTAACCCCAAGCTGTAACTAGACCATTTTCATAAGGGGTGAAGTATGCCCAATACAAACTATAGGGATTGCCTGAACCTCCCGTATATTGGATTTCGAAAATAGATTCAGTGGAATTTTTCTTTTCTATATTCCATAGATCAGCATAAGGTACCAAACTATACTTTCCATACACCTTGAGTAAAGTCGCTGCAGCTTCCGTTTTATTGCCTTGAGTGAGGTAAACCTTACCCAACAGCGTGTTGGCTGCTCCTATAGTGGGAGTTCCGGTCAGCCTGGGAGTTTCGCCCAAGTTGGCAATGGCAAAGTTCAAGTCTTCAATAATTTGCCTGTAAACTTCTTCCGAAGATGAAAGTGGCGTGGCATACGCTTCTTTTAGGGATAAAGGCGCGGTAACTATCGCTACATTGTTCCATGCCCGTACCATATCAAAGTAGTAAAGTGCCCGCAGGAATCGCATTTCGGCTTCATAACCGTTTACATTGGAAATATTGTCCAATTCATGGAGTCTGGATATGACATTATTAATACGATACATAGAGGTATAGTATGCATTCCAGAAGGTTTGCACCATATTGTTGTCGGCACGGACGTTTCCATTCTGGAATTGCAACCGGTCATTCCATCCCAATATTACGTTGGCGGTATACACATTATCGGACATCAACTCCCCGTAATAGGACATCATGTAATGTGGAGCGTATAGATCATGCAATGTAGCGTAAGCAGCAGTAATTGCCAACTCTACATCGGCTTCCGACTTGTAGAAATCCATTTCATTCATATTGGAAATGGGGGAACGGTTCAGAAAGTCTTCTCCGCATGAGGCAAACACCATGCAAAGAACAAACAGACTACTATAGATTATCTTTTTCATATCTTCTTTTTTTATTTTAGACATAGATTCATTTCATTGGAAAAAGGCGACTAAAAGTTGAGGTTGATACCCATTGTACATACGAATGGATTAGGATACGAACCGAAATCCAATCCAACTAAGGCGCCTGTGGTGTATGTGCTGGCTTCGGGGTCATAGTTGGAATAGTCGGAGAAGACATATACGTTTTCAAAGTTCACGTATATTTTCGTAGCCGATAGTCCCAATTTCTGGGTTGCTTTCTTGGGCAACGTGTAGCCTAAACGGATATTCTTGATACGGACGAAAGAGCCATCTTCTACCCAATAAGAAGTAGCCAGATTTTGCACGGTGTTTGCCACTGAACGAGGTTTGGGGATTTGTCCGTCTCCGGGGTCGGATTCCGATTTCCAGTAATTTGCTACCGATCCGTAAACGCCGCGCGCGCCGTTGTATCGCTTCAAATAACGAGCATTCTGATTGAATATTTCGTTTCCTTCCGAACCGGAGAGCATGATGGATAAATCAAAGCCTTTGTAGTTAAAATTATTGGTCATTGACCAAATGAAATCCGGTTGAGAACTTCCGATCATAGTGCGGTCATCCGAATCGATCTTGCCATCGTGATTGGTGTCTGCTACCTTTGGATCTCCTGCTTCACTTCCCGACCACACAGGGTATTTGCTAAGGTCTGCCGTACTCATGATGACACCATCTATCTGATAGCCGTAGAAATAAGCCATTGGTTTACCTACCTCAAAACGTACGTTTGCGTCAAAGTCAACTACATTGAAAGGGGCGTCATTATTACCCAAGGCAAGGATTTTATTTCGGTTGCCGGAGATATTGAAATTGGTTGACCATTCAAACGCTCCCTTAATGTTCACGGACGTCAAACTGACTTCAAGTCCTTTGTTCTGGAGTTTTCCGATATTTGTAAGGGTAGAGGTAAATCCGGTTATCGCAGGAATGGGCACAGCAAGCAAGAGGTCATTTGTTACCGAATGATAGTAGTCTATTGCCAAATTCAATCTTTGATTGAAGAATGACGCATCAAGCCCTACGTTTACCTGACTTGTACGTTCCCACCGGAGGTCTTTGTCGGGGAAGGATTTCGTATAGATTCCTTGAATAACTTTTCCTCCCAACGCATAAGAATCGTAGTCGAGCAAACCTATGGCGCCATAATCGCCAATCTGATTGTTTCCCGTTACGCCATAGCTTGCCCGCAACTTGAGATTGTTCAACCAATCTATATTCTTCATGAAATCTTCTTCTGACATTCTCCAACCGATTGAAGCTGAAGGGAAATACCCCCAGCGACTATTGATACCAAAGCGAGAACTACCATCTGTACGGATAGAAGCCGACGCCAGGTATTTGCCTTGATAGGAATAAGTGGCACGGGCCAGATAGGAGATGAGCGCCCATTCACTGGCGGTTGTTTCCGCTGTTTGAGGCTTTCCGGCATTCAGTGTGTGGACTCCATTGTTCGGGAATGAACCCGACAATATGTTGCTATCCTCATATTTGTTTTCTTGTACGGTATAGCCCAGCAATCCTGTTACGGAATGGTCTCCAAAGGTTTTGTTGTAATTGAGTGTATTTTCGGTTACCCAATTAAAGCTTTGGTTCGTTTTATACTTCCCTTCCGCCGGTTGCGTATCACCTCCCGGATAACCGTAATTTCTTACCGAATTCCAGAAGCTTTGGTAACGAACACCGTTGTATGTAGCGCTTAACGAGGTTTTGAATGCCAAACCATCCAGAATCTTCCATTCCAGAAATGCTGCTATTTGTGAGTTATACGTGAGTCTGTTTCGTTCCTGTTCACGGGTTGTGGAATAGGGATGCCACAGAGAGGGTGAAAGAGCTTTGTCGAGTGCGTGCCATTCCGAGTTCGGGTCAAGGGGTCCTAAGGTTCCCCTTTCGGTATATACGGGTAAGGCAGGGGTACTTTGTAATGCCAGAGAAACAACGTCTGCCTTGCCGCCTGTACCTATATCGTCTGAACTCACTCTTGCCAACGAAGCATTCAACCCGATATTGACTTTGTCGGATATTTTATGGCGGAGGTTAGAGCGAACCGTAAATCGTTGGTAAGTATTCTGGTCAACTACTCCTTCCGAACCAAGGTAATTTCCCGATATCATGAACTGCGTATTTTCCGAACCGCCCGAAACCGAAAGTTGTACATTATGTGTAGCGCCTGTACGGAAGAGTACATCCTGCCAATCGGTGCCATTGCCAATCTTATTCAGCCAATAAGAGTCGGAAAGTACGGCTGGAAATTCCGCTCCGCTATTTTGTCGCGCTGTTTTTTCATAAGCCAACCATTCCGGGGCATTCATCACATCCACTCGTCGCTGAACGGAGGATATACCATATTCATAATTAGCTTCAACCCTTGTCTTACCTGCTTTCCCCTGTTTGGTTGTAATGAGCACGATACCGTTTGCACCGCGTGAACCGTAAATAGCAGAAGAAGAGGCATCTTTCAATACTTCAATGGATTCAATATCGTTGGGGTTAATGAAGTTCATCGGATTGCGATTGGCAGTAAAACTGTCTCCGGCATCCTGCCCTGATGAACTGGAAGGGTCATCTAATGGTACTCCGTCAATAACATAGAGGGGATTCGTGCCGGAATTGACGGATGAACTCCCTCTGACCTTGATAGAGGGCGCAAATCCGGGAGCGCCGGATACTTGCAGAATCTGAACACCGGGCATCTGTCCGGCAAGTGATTGCATGGCATTGCTGTAAGAACGTCCTTTCAGTTGTTCGCTCGAAACAGAAGCCACGGCTCCGGTCAGGTCTCTTTTCTTTACCGTACCATAGCCCACAACCACCACTTCTTCAAGCCCTACGGCATCCTCTTTCATGGAGACGTTGATGGTTGTGCGTGAGTTAATCGGATATTCTTGGTCGGTGTATCCGATATAACTAAACTTGAGAATCCCGCCTGTAGGGGCACTTATGAAATATTGTCCGTCAAAATCAGTGATAGTTCCCGTAGAGGTACCTTTGACTATGACACTTGCGCCGATGATTGCAACGCCGCTCTCATCGGTCACAACACCACTTACCGTGATGTTCTGGGCAGATGTTCCTTGATGGAACGCTAAGAACAATAGTAATAAAACTACTGCCTTGCATACATTTCCATTGACCATTCCTAAAAAGTGATGGTCGCAATGAGTTTTTTTTCGTTTCATGAATAATACATTTAACAGGTTAAGAAATTCTATCCAATTCCAAGTTTGAATGCGTTTATTAAATCTTTGAAATTGTTTTGGGTTAATCCTTCCGGCTCTAAACCGATAGTCTTACAATAGAAGAATATCTGTGCCGACTTGGAGAGTGTGTCTATCATATCAAAGGCGTCTATGATGTTTTCACCTATGGCAAGGCATCCGTGCTTTTCCCAAATCACCACGTCATGGCTTTCTAATGCACGGAGAGTGAGGTCGGCAATTTCCATTGTGCCGGGAACTTCGTAAGGAACCATACCGACCCCCTTGGGCAATACAATCAATGTTTCCGGATGCATGCCCCAAAGGAGAGTGTTGAGCGCGGCTTCGTCCTTGTACTTGGCAGTTTGCGAAAGTGCAATCAAGTCGGTGGGATGCGTGTGCAACACGACCTTACAATCAGAACGGTGCTCCTTCAACCAGCAATGTATGGACAAGTGCGCCGGTAATTCCGACGTGGGGACGACAGGTTGTTCAGCAATGATTTCGTAAGCATCGCCGCCGGCGTTTATCCGGATGATACTGGCATTATCAAAAGGCTTGCGGGTAACATCGCGCATCCGTTTACCGGTGCCGGTAACAAAAAGGCATTGGTTACTCAATGCAACAAATGCTTTGGGCAACTTTACCTGCGGACACAATGCCGGTTTGTTGCTCAAACTCGGAGGTATGTATCCGGTAACGTTCACTGAGATGTTTCCGGCATTCCGTTCAGCCCATCCCTTATTCCATAAATAGCCGGCCACTTCGGCTATGTCGTTAATCAATGATTCGTAAGTATCTTTCTTCATACAAAAGGATATTTTGGTCAAAACAGGTTGGGGAAAATGAGAGAGAAAACAAGCAGCAGCATACCTAATACCAGTACTCCAATGGTTTTACGCCCTGTTCCTGTCCATTCTTTCAACAGAATACCCCACACATTACTGAAAAGGACATTGAGCGACATAAGGATGCTCCATGAAAAGGCAATCATCACCAGGCTCTCTTTCAAGAATGTTTGCCCTACTCCCAATCCGAAGAATTGCAAATACCACAGGATTCCGGCAAGCGCACAAAAGAGCAAGTTATTGCACAATGTCGTACCTGAGGTGTTGAAATAGCGATTGCCCGTTTTATTTTTGATGTTTTGATACACGCAGTAGATACAATTGGTAAGGAAGCCGCCGATGGTTACCAAAAAAATGACGGGATTCAGTGCGAACAGTTCGTTCGCTCCGTTAGCCATGGCAGCGGCTTTCACAGGCGCTCCCGCGTTCAAGCCCAAACTAAAGCACGCGCTCATCACACCTGCAAGCAAAGCTATCAGCAATCCTTTTTTCAGGGCAAATTCTTTTACGGCAGCCGATTTTTCCTTTTTGTTCATATCCTTTGCACGCAAACTTCCGGCATAACCGATTACGGCAATACCCGCCAGGGTGATGCAAACACCCAGAAGGAGTACCAGTCCGCTGCCGGAAAACAGGTTGTCGCTATTCATTACTGCCGGAATCAACGTACCGAATGCCGCGCATGTACCCAAAGCCAGTGATTGCCCCAAGGCAACTCCCAAATAACGCATACTCAACCCGAAAGTCAATCCGCCTACTCCCCACAATATACCGTAACCAACGGTTTTGAGAGTAGCTACCCCATCCGTTAAAAGAATCTGGCACAGCGAACCGCTTCCCGACAAGAGTGTACCCAGGAAAGGAAACACAAGCCATGCAAAAATTCCTTGTACCAGCCAGAAATTTTCCCATTCCCATTGTTTCACCTTCCTTATGGGTACATATGAACTTGACTGCCCGAAGCTACCTAAAGCTATAATCAATAAGCCTGCAAGGATATTCATAATTTCTCAGCGCTTACTTAGGATTTCTTTTTCGTAATGTTGGATTTCCGCAATGTATCGCTCACCGGGAGGTGTTCCGTTTTGCACACAGAAATAATCATATACGGCATTCCATGGGAGACCTTTAGCCTCTTCCAGCAAAGCAAGCCGTTCAAAGTATTGTCCGTTTGCTTCATATTGCCGCAGTTGTTCAATGGGTTCCAGCAAAGCTTGCAGCAAGGCTTTTTGTGTGGCTCGACTCCCGATGACATACGCACCGATGCGGTTGATGGAAGCATCGAAATAATCCAGTCCGATGTTTGTGCGGCTTAAGGCGTTTGCACGTACAATCTCCTGCGCCAACAGTTGCAAACTGTCGTTGAGAATCACTACGTGGTCGCTATCCCAACGCACGGGACGACTTACGTGCAGCAGGATTTCGGGCATATAGAGCAGGAGTGATGATATTTTATCATACGTTTCTTCGGTTGGATGGAAATGCCCCGTGTCCAGTGTAGCCATAATGCCGTTTTGTATGGCATAACCCATATAAAACTCGTGCGAGCCCACGGTGAAGCTTTCCAAACCGGTTCCGAATAATTTGCATTCCACGCCATCTTTCACATCCGGCAATTTCACTGCAAAAATCTTATCCAGCGAATCTTTCAGATTCCGGCGGTAGAGGTAACGGTCAACGGTCAAATCTTTGGAGCCGTCGTGTACCCACAGGTTATGGCAGGCTTTAGACTTAAGTTGCTTGCCCATCTCATCGGCAATACGCCGACTGCATACAGTGTGTTCAATCCAAAAGTCGCGGATGTCTTTATCACGGTGCGCTAACGTCATGTCACCACTTTTGGGGTGTGAGAAGCTTGTACTATTAAAGTCGAGTTTCAACTGTTTTTCTTTCGCCCAGTCAATCCAGCTTTGGAAATGCCGGAGTTCTATCCGGTTACGTTCCACCTTTTGCCCGCCGAAATCGCCGTAGATGGCATGTAAACTCAGGCGATGCTTTCCCGGAATCATCGTAAGGGCTTTTTCAATATCTTCTCTTACTTCTTTTATGTTACGTGCCCTGCCCGGATAGTTTCCCGTAGCCTGAATGCCTCCGGTAAGTGGTCCGTCCGTGTTTTCAAATCCGCGTACATCGTCCGTTTGCCAGCATTGCAGCGACAATGAGACTTGTTGTAACGTTTCCAGGGCTTTTTTTACATCTACACCCCATTCAGCGTACCGTTCCGATGCCACCTCATAAGCTTTTTCTATTCTTTCTTTCATACAGATATATTTTTAACGATAGAACTTTATTGCTTCATTTCCCGTTGAAGTATGCCGATAAATTGTTGATAGGCTTTGTTCCATATCTCCTCTTTGGCGGGCATCACCGTTTCCGGGTTTACTGAAGTGCGGATTATTTCCCGTATATCATTCAAATTGTTGACGGCTCCAAGGGCTTTTGCTTGAAGCATAATATTGCCAATAGCCGTAGCTTCACTCGGACCCGCAACTACAGGTATGTTTATGGCATTCGCCGTAAACTGGTTGAGCAGCTTGTTTTGCGAACCGCCACCTATCACATGCAATCTTTCGATACGGAAAGGAGCGAATGTTTTGATATTGTCAAGCGTATCTTTGTATGTTAAGGCAAGGCTTTCAAAAATACAACGCGCAAATTCAATAGCCGTTGAAGGCTCCGGTTGGTGCGTATACCTGCAATACTCTACTATGGCACCGGTCATACTTGCCGGATTGGTAAATGAAGGATGACCGGGATTAATCAAACTACGGAACGGGGCTGAATTTTCATCCATAGTAATTAAATCGGCATAGTTGTAAACCGTTCCTGTCTTCTCCCATTCCCTCCGGCATTTTTCAAGCAACCACATGCCGGGGATGTTCTTTAAGAAACGGATAGTTCCTTCCACACCGCCTTCATTGGTGTAATTTAACCGGAAGGAAGCCTCGTTGATAATTGGCTTATGGACTTCGATACCCATAAGAGACCATGTACCGGAACTTAAATAGGCGAAGCGTTCATCTCCAGCAGGGCAGGCGGCAACGGCAGAGCCTGTGTCGTGTCCGGCTACCGCTACTACCGGAATCTTTCCTATACCTGTTTCCCTGCATACCTCATCCGTCAATGTTCCTACCACAGTGCCGGGTTGTACCAGCTTGGGAAATAACGAGGGTGAAACGCCAATAGCGTCGAGCAATCCCCGTTCAATCTGTTTGGTATGCGGATTCAGTAATTGGGAAGTAGAGGCTATGGTGTATTCACATATTTTTTCGCCAGTAAGCAAATAGGTCAATGCATCGGGTATGAATAATAACGATTGGGCGGTTTCCAGCAACGGTGAGCCTTCTTCTTTCAGAGCAAACAATTGGAACAGACTGTTAAAGTCCAGAAACTGGATACCGGTCTTTTCATACACTTCCCCGGCAGGTACATATTTGAAATAGTTGGGCGGTACGCCTTGTGTGTATGGGTCTCGGTAGGCACGAGGCAAACCGAGTATATCCCCCTGCGTATCCAAAAGTACAAAATCTACTCCCCAAGTGTCTATTCCAATGGCATCCAACTTTATGTTCTCTTTCACGCAAAGAGCCATAGCCCGTTTCAATTCATCGTACAAGTTGAAAATATTCCAATAATATTTCCCCCGTAACAGGAATATTGAATTTGGAAAGCGGGTTATTTCCTTTAAAGAAAGTTTACTACCTTTGAGAGTGCCAAGAATAGAACGTCCGTTAGTAGCACCAAAGTCAAAAGCCAGGAAAGACAAGGGTTCCATCATACTATTAGATCAGGTATTATACTGAGAGTTTTAAGCTTTTTAAACTTTACTAACGGTGAAAATAAGGCTATTTAAACGTTTATTAAGTTGACAGAATGATTTTAATACTATAATTATTGACATTTCTTTATGCTAACTAAAGCAAGTCTGGATCAAAATATCCGTTACATAGTAGCAAACGAAAGAGATATGCGGTGGGGATTGACCGTTTGTTCTATCGGATTCCAGCAAATCGCCCCGCATGATGTGTATCCGCCAAAATGCCATCCGGATTCTTATTTCTTTTCTCCTGATAAGGGACGAGTATTGGATGAATATCAATTGATTTACATTACCCGCGGCAGCGGAGAGTTCTGTTCCCAAAGCCAAAAATCAATCTTTGTAAAAGAAGGAACGATGGTGGTGCTTTTCCCCGGCGAATGGCATACGTATTACCCGGATAAGAAAACAGGCTGGGACGAGTATTTCATAGGATGCAGGGGGAAGGAAATGGATCAACGGGTGAAAGAAGGCTTCCTGCCAAAATCCAAACCGATATTCCGTATCGGCATAGACGACAGACTGGTGTATCTGTATCGCGAAGCCATGAAGACATCCTACGAAGAGCGGACGGGGTTTCAACAAGTGTTGTCGGGAATTGCCAACCTCTTGATAGGCTTGACTTACTCCATAGATAAAGGCATGTACTTTGAAGGTAAACGGGTACAGCAGCAAATTGATAAAGCCAGGGTCATTATGCGCGAAAACATAGGAAAGGAAATATCACCCGAAACGATTGCCAAACAACTAAACATGAGTTATTCGCAGTTTCGCAAAACATTCAAGGAATATACCGGTTTCGCACCTTTGCAGTACATCCAAGAACTGAAATTGCAACAAGCAAAAGACTTGTTGCGCACCACTCAGAACTCTATCAAGGAAATAGCATCCATACTGAATTTTGACGATGTGGAGTACTTCTTCATGTTCTTTAAGAAAAAGCTGAACCAAACGCCGCTGGAGTATCGTAACTTCAGCCGAGGCATAACGACAGATACTATTTGAAATATTTGACTTCTTACTCCATATATTTATTCTCCTTTAAATAGAACATATTATGTATAATGCAGATGAACAATTTGAAAAGTTAGGATTGGCTTTGCCTCCGGCGCCCAAACCCATGGGGGTTTACAAACCTTGTTTGGTTATTGATGGAAAGTATATGTACTTGTCTGGACATGTACCTGTTCTGGAGGACGGTTCGCAAATAAAAGGGCGCGTAGGATGCGATATTACGCCTGATGAGGGGAAGTTAGCCGCCCGTCAGGCGGGTTTGACTTTGCTGGCTACCGTTAAGGCGAATTTGGGAAGCCTGAACAGGGTAAAAAGGGTAATCAAAGTATTTGGAATGGTAAATTGTACGCCTGAGTTTGAGTCCCATCCGTATGTTATCAACGGGTGCAGCGAGTTGTTTGCTTCTGTTTGGGGCAATGACAATGGCGTAGGAACCCGGAGCGCCGTGGGTGTCGGTTCCCTGCCGGGCAATATTCCGGTGGAGATAGAAGCGTTGTTTGAAGTAGCGGGGGAGGAGGATTAAGGTAGTGCCTCAAACAATACATTGCTAAAAGGATTGGGATACAACACCATCAATGAAAAAGCAAGCCCGATGGCAAATCCCGCCAGCACTTCCCCCAGGGAATGGCGGCGCAAAATGATACCGCACGTTCCCAGAACTCCGCTTGTAAGGATGCATATACACAGCCACCAAACGGGGTTATGACCAAACAAGGCGCTGAAAGACACCAATTCCCCGATAATACCTCCTACTCCTGCCATACGTCCGCTTAACCGCCACTTCAGGTTGAAGCAGAAAATAGCAACCATTATAAACAAGGATGCCAGGATAATGGCAGTCATGTAGCGAGGTATGTTCATCCGCAGCATCATGCAAAAGCAAAAGACATAAGAGATAATGACCGGAAAATACGACAGGTAGTACTTCCTTTGCTTATCCAGTTCTTTCCATGCGGGACCCTGAATGGTGCGGGATAGAAACGCAAAGAGCAGGGGCAGCATAATCGTGAAGCAAAAGATAACGCCAAGCACGATGGATTTGTATTGCCAGGGCATGATGCGCAAGTAGGAAAACAAAAACAGTATCAGGAATGTCTCGAAGGGAATGGCATAAGGAGTAAAAATCATCAGCATGAACTCACCGGTCTTTATCAATAGATTGTTTCTCACGGTATGGTTTCTTATTTCAGAGATTTGTTGTTATTTCCTCAGCCGCGCCACAGGGATATTCAATTGTTGGCGGTATTTAGCTATCGTCCGCCGCGCTATGGGGTACCCTTTTTCCTTTAAGATGTCTGCCAGCTCATCATCGGTAAGGGGTTTTTTCTTGTTCTCGCTGTCAATACATCCTTTGAGGATATTCCTTATCTCGCGTACGGACATCTCTTCGCCCTCTCCGGTGGTGTATCCGTCGTTGAAGAAATACTTCAACGGGTAGATTCCGTAATTGGTCTGTACGTATTTGCTGTTGCTCACCCGCGATATGGTAGAAATGTCCAACTTCGTGCGTTCTGCCACGTCTTTCAATACCATGGGGCGGAGCAAGGATTCGTCCTCTTCCAGAAAGAAGGGGCGTTGCAGCTCAATGATGGCTTGCATGGTAGTCATGAGGGTGTTTTGTCTTTGTTTCACCGCGTCAATAAAGCCTTGCGCCGCATCCATCTTTTGTTTAAGGAACATCATGGCATCTTTGGCTTCCTTGGATTGATTGGCTTTGTTTTTGGTATGCTCCTCCACCATTTCGGTAAACTCGCGGCTCATCCGCAGGTGGGGGGTATTACGATTGTTAAGGCTTACGTTTATCGCGCCTCCGTCGTAAATATCCACAATGAAATCGGGAACGATTTGCTGCATGTTGCGCCCTATCGTTTCTCCGAGTGAGCTGCCGGGGCGGGGATTGAGTTTGATTATCTCGGTCAAAGCCTGTTCAAAGTCCGTTTCGCTTAACTTTAGCTTCTGGATGATTTTATCCCAATGCTTGCGGGTAAATTCTTCGTAACAATCTCTGATGATGGCTTCCTGTATGTCCGCCAAAGCATCGGAACCGTTTTCTTTCCTGCGGTGGCTGATTTGCATCAGCAAACATTCCCGCAAATCTCTCGCTCCTATGCCGATGGGGTCGAACTCCTGTATAATCTTTAAAACCTCTTCCAATTCCGGGACAGAGGTGTTTATTCCGAGGTAAATAGCCAGTTCGTCGTTAATTTCCTTCAGTGATTTGCGGAGTAAACCGTCGTCATCAAGGGAGCCTATCAGGTATTCGGCTAACTCCCGTTGGTATTCCGTCAAATCCTGTTCTGCCAGTTGCGACTGCAGCAGCTCGTAGAAGGAAACGGTATCGGAAAAAGGAATATCGGCAGCTTGCTCTTCTTTTGAGCGGTTATTCTCTTGAAGCCTATAATCGGGGATGTCATCTTCGGTAAGGTAATCATCCAAAGAATCGTATTCGGCAACAGGCTCCTCGTTGCTTTCAAGGTTGTTATCGGAAGTATCTTCTGCCTGATTATCGCTTCCGGCTTCTTCCAATGCGGGATTTTCGAGTAATTCGGCACGTATCCTGTCTTCCAATTCGATAGCGGGAAGCTCCAGCAGTTTCACCACAAGGATTTGTTGCGGCGAAAAGTTCTGGGTTTGTTGCTGTGCCTGGAATTGTTTTTGATGAAGAGCCTGCGCCATACGTTCCATAATTATGCCGCAAAGTACAGATTATTTTCCGGGATAAAAAAGCAACCAATAGAATAAAAAAGCGCTACGGGTAATAATCAATAGCTATTCTTTTTGGTTAAACTTTGGGGGTAAATCGTATTCGGGTACTCTTTTGTTCGACTCCGCAAGGGTCGCATATCGTTTGTACCGGCTGTTTCTATAAATAGAGAACTGCTTCGGAGTTTTCGGTCTCATCACGACCTGCTGTTTCACCCCGCTCTGCCTCACCCCCGACCCCTCTCCAAAGTAGAGGGGAGGAGATAGTCTGCCCCCAGGGGGAAGCGGGGTATTTTGTGGTTTTATGGCGTCAGGCGTCCTGTGTTTTTCGGTTTTCTTTCTTATCTTTGTGCTGCCGGCGGTCGCAGGGATGGGAGCAACGGCGAACTGGATGGCGTTTTCTGCGCACGTGCGGGAGCGACTTTGGTTGATCAGGCGCAGTTCGTTGTCCGCACGGAACCGGATATTGACTTTGTTGATGGTCTTGACGGTGCACTCTTTCTCCGTTTCCACTTCGGTGGCGTTGAGGGTGAGGGAGAAGATGCCGAAGCCGTCTATCTTTACTCTGTTGCCTTGCAGGAGGACTTTCTTAAGCTCGCGCACGAGGGCGTTGGTAGAGTGAACCACGTCGCCCACGGTAAGGGAACTGCTCTTCTCGATGTTCAAGGCAAGGTCTTCAAGGGTATAGGTTTCCGAAGCCCCCGGCACTTGCTTGAGGTGGTAAACCATTGGAGAGGAGGGGTCTGCAGCCACTTTGTGACGCAAATAACGGTGGACTTTTACAGCCATAAGTGTTTGTTTTAGGTTAAAGCGTAGGGAAGTATCCCTTCCCGCCTTACAAATATACAAAAGCTACGGGAATATCCCGCATGAAAACCCTTCTTTTTTCCCATAAAATATATAGTAAAAGCCCCGTTTGATATGCACCAAACGGGGCTTTTACTATGTACCAAGCGGGGATACGCACCGCGCTTGCAGGAGGTGTGCACCGTGCTTACGGGCGACATACACCGTGCTTACAGGCGATATACACCGTGGAAGTGTTCCTCACTTTCCGCTTTCATTCTCAAACTTCAGCCCTGCCCCTTCCGCACTCACTACAATGACTTTGTTCCTGTCTACTTCCTGCGCCAGAAGTTTCTTCGACAGATCGTTCAATAAATACCGCTGGATAGCCCTCTTTACGGGACGCGCTCCAAATTCGGGGTCGTAGCCTGCCGAAGTGATAAAATCTACGGCTGCTTCCGTCATCTCCAGCTCTACTCCGCTTTCCGAAAGCATTTTCTTAATTCCGTTTATCTGCAACGTTACGATTTGCTTGATTTCCTTTTCGGAGAGCGGCAGGAACATGATTGTTTCGTCAATACGGTTCAGGAACTCCGGACGGATGGTTTTCTTCAACAAACTCATCACTTCCGTTTTTGTTTCTTCCATTATCGCATCTTTGTTTTTGGCGGTTATCCGCCCCATTTGGCTTTGGATATAGCTACTTCCCATGTTCGAGGTCATGATTATAATGGTATTCTTGAAGTTCACCACGCGCCCTTTATTGTCGGTCAGCCGCCCGTCGTCAAGCACTTGCAGCAGGATGTTGAACACATCCGGGTGCGCTTTTTCTATTTCGTCGAACAGCACCACCGAATAGGGTTTGCGGCGGATGGCTTCCGTCAACTGTCCGCCTTCATCGTAGCCCACGTACCCCGGAGGCGCTCCTACCAGACGGGAAACCGAATGTTTTTCCTGATACTCGCTCATATCAATGCGGGTTATCATGCTTTCATCATCAAACAGAAATTCGGCAAGCGCTTTGGCAAGTTCCGTCTTCCCCACGCCGGTAGTACCCAGAAAGATGAACGAACCTATGGGGCGTTTGGGGTCTTGCAGCCCTGCCCGGCTGCGACGCACGGCGTCGGATACGGCGGCGATGGCTTCGTCCTGACCGATAACGCGCTTGTGCAATTCATCCTCCAGATGAAGCAGCTTGTCCTTTTCACTTTGCAACATCTTGTTTACGGGGATGCCCGTCCAGCGGGACACCACATCGGCAATGTCTTCGGAATCCACCTCTTCTTTAATCATGGCGCTGTCGCCCTGCATTTGGCGGAGCTTCCCCTGCGTTTCTTCTATCTCTTTGTTCAACGCCTGTAACTTTCCGTAGCGAATCTCGGCTACTTTGCCGTAATCCCCTTCGCGTTCGGCTCTATCGGCTTCAAACTTTAGGTTTTCTATCTCAATCTTATTGTGCTGAATTTGATTGACCAACGCTTTTTCGCTTTCCCACTTGGCTTTGTACGAGTTCTCACGGTCTTTCAGTTCGGCTATTTCTTTGTTCAGCAGTTGCAGCTTCTCTTCGTCTTTTTCGCGTTTGATGGCTTCGCGTTCTATTTCCAACTGCTTGACCTTGCGCGAAATCTCGTCCAGCTCTTCCGGCACGGAATCCACTTCCATGCGAAGTTTGGCGGCGGCTTCGTCCATCAAGTCAATAGCCTTGTCGGGCAGAAAACGACCGGAAATATACCGGTTGCTCAACTCCACGGCAGCGATAATGGCATCGTCCTTTATGCGTACCTTGTGATGATTTTCATACCGCTCCTTCAATCCGCGCAAAATGGAGATGGTGCTCAGCGTATCCGGCTCGTTTACCTGTACTATCTGGAAGCGGCGTTCCAGCGCTTTGTCCTTTTCAAAATACTTTTGATATTCGTCTAAAGTCGTGGCGCCAATGGAGCGCAGCTCGCCACGCGCCAATGCAGGTTTCAGAATGTTGGCGGCATCCATCGCCCCCTCACTCTTACCGGCTCCCACCAGCGTATGAATCTCATCTATAAACAGAATAATATCCCCCTCCGCCTTGATAACCTCGTTGATAACGGCTTTCAGACGCTCCTCAAACTCGCCCTTATACTTGGCTCCGGCTATGAGCGCACCCATATCGAGGGAATACACCTGTTTGTTTTTCAGGTTTTCTGGCACGTCTCCCCGCAGAATGCGGTGCGCCAACCCCTCTACGATGGCAGTCTTACCCGTCCCCGGTTCGCCTATTAGTATGGGGTTGTTCTTCGTGCGCCGGCTCAGTATCTGCAATACGCGGCGGATTTCTTCGTCGCGACCGATAACGGGGTCGAGCTTCCCCTCCCGCGCCGCTTCATTCAGATTGATGGCGTATTTGGAAAGGCTCTGATACGTGTCTTCGCCCGATTGCGAAGTTACTTTTTGCCCCTTTCGGAGTTCGGTGATGGCTGCGCGAAGTTCTTTTTCGCTCATTCCCGCATCCTTCAGCATATCGGAAGCAGCGCTTTTCACCGCCAACAAAGCCAACAGCAAATGATCCAGCGATACAAATTCGTCGCCCATTTCCTTGGCATATTGTGTTGCCCGCTGAAGCGCTTCGTTTGATTCCCGGCTTAAATACGGTTGCTCGCCACCCCCCGACACTTTTGGAAAAGATTCCAACTGCTTGTCAACCGCGAGAGCAACCTGCCGGGCATTCATGCCCAGCTTTTGAAAAATGAAATTGGTAACATTCTCGTCCACTTTCAAAACCTCGTGCAGCAGATGCACCGTTTCTATGGTTTGTTGCCCCCGGTTCTGCGCAAGGTTCAAGGCTTCTTGCACCACTTCTTGCGATTTGATTGTAAAGTTATTGAAGTTCATAGCGTTCTCCTTTCAGTTTGTATTATATAACAACGAAGAGGACGCAAAAGATTTGCCGAAAAGAGAAACACGACATAAACTCAGGTAACGGGATGGAATCAAAGAAAAAAGCAGACATCCCGTCTGCTTTATGTTCGCTTTAACTGCCACTCCGCCCTATGGGCAAGCCTCCTGCCGGAAGCTACCTGTATTCACGTACCGGCAATTCTCCTCTCAAAGCCAAGAGTGCGTTATTTGCCAAAGCCTCCATCTCGTCCTCTCCCGGATAAACAGTAACGGAAGCCAGGAAAGAAATTCGTTTTTCCAATCGGGACACCACATACTCACTGTATGCAATCCCTCCCGTCAGTATAATCGCTTCTACCTGCCCGCAAAGAACGGTGGCTGCTCCGCCAACACTTTTGGCAATGTTGTATATCATGGCGTCGAGAACTAATTCCGCCCGTTTATCTCCTTGATAGATGGATTGCACAATGGCAGCCACATCGGTTGTTCCCAGATAAGCCACCAATCCGGTGTGCCCGGATATGCTTGTTTTGAGTTCTTCTCTCGTCGTCTTACCACTGAAACAGAGGTCTATCAAATCCCCGGAAGGAAGCGTACCGGCACGTTGCGGTGAAAAAGGACCTTCACCGTCCAGCGCATTGTTTACGTCAACTATCCTGCCTTTCCGGTGTGCTGCAATGGATATTCCCCCTCCCAAATGGCAGACAATCAAATTCAAACGTTCATAAGCAGTGTTATGCTCGCGAGCGTATCGCCGGGCAACGGCTTTTTGATTCAGGGCATGAAAGACAGAAGTACGCGGCAATGAAGGAATACCCGTCAAGCGAGCTACCTCGTCCAGTTCGTCCGTTACTACAGGGTCGGCTATAAATGCGCGGCACCCCGGTATCTGCGCTGCCAGCTGGTCTGCCATTAACCCGCCTAAATTACTCGCATGATTCTTGTTTGAGGGGGTATGGGTAAGGGCGTGCTTCATCACTTCGTTGATTGCATATACTCCCCCTTGAATGGGTTTCAGTATTCCTCCCCTTCCGATAATGGCATCGAAACAAAGAGGTATTCCGGCTTCCTTAAGTTTGCTCAATACCAATGCCATACGAAAGTCAAACTGTTCGTTTACGGAAGGAAAGGGAGCCAAGTCTTCCATACTGTGGCGGATGACTTGAACCAGCAAAGGAGTTTCATCTTCATACACCGCTACCTTGGTAGAGGTAGAGCCGGGGTTGATTGCCAGAATCTTCATGGGTTCTTGGAAGTAAGGCATGCCATAGCAAGACTGTAATACTTGGAAAGCCCCGAATCACTTCGCGAGGGAAGTATTACCGGACATACGGGTCCTTGTAGCAATCCTGCCGATTCGGCTTTGGCGAATAAAGACATTGATTTGTAGAATGTATTGCCCGATTCGATGTTGGGAAATATCAGCACATCCGCCTGTCCGTTAATGGGTGAGGCTATTCCTTTAATGTCGCCGCTTGCCGGTTCGCACGAAGTGCGCACATCCAGCGGACCGTCAATAATCACATCCCCAAACTCGCCGACTTCAGCCAATTCTACGATGTGTATATAATCCAACGAGTGAGGAAACTTGGCGCTAACTTTCTCTGTGCAATGAATCAGAGAGATGCGCGGCTGCTCAATCCCGAAACTGCGGCAAGCGTGTATTGCGTACCAAATCATCTCAATGCGTTGCTGAAGCGTAGGGCGGGGAATTACGGCAGCATCCGAGAAGAAGAGCAGTTTGTTGTACGCAGGTATCTGCATCAATGCCAAGTGTGTCAGGATTTTGCCCTTTGGCAGCAATCCGTTCTCTTTATCCAGAATAGCGTGCAGCAAATTATCGGTATTGATAATCCCCTTCATAAGTATGTCCGCACCGCCTTCGTGCACGATGCGCACCGCTTGGCGCGCTGCTTCGTCAGCATCTTCAATGTGAATGGTCCTCACATAATCGGGATATTGCTTCAACGCAGGATACTTTTCGAGAATGGTCGAGTCGCCAATCATTAAGAACTCCGCAATGCCTTCTTCCAATGCACGCGAAACCGCATACTCAGTATTCGCATCGTTTGCACAGACCACCGCAATACGTTTTCGCCGGCTTTGTGCTTTCAAATGCGCTGTCAATTGACTAAAGTCCCTGATAGCTTCCATAAAATAACTTCGTTGGTCTTACACAAACAGGGCGAAAATAATCAATAGCCTTATGCGTCTCCTCTAAGATTTACGATGGGAGGTATGATGTTGTCGTCCTCTCTTTCCAGCCGGATGGGAGCGAATGAGCGTTCGTATTTCCTGATATTATCCTCAAGCGCTCTTAACAAGCGTTTGGCATGTTCCGGCGCTAAGATAATACGGGATTGTACGTTGGCTTTGGGCACCCCCGGCATTACCCGTATGAAATCCAGAATAAACTCCGAACTTGAGTGAGTGATAACGGCTAAATTGGCATAAGTACCTTGCGCTGTGTCTTCTCTTAATTCAATTTGCAGTTGGTTCTCGTTTTTAGGCTTTTCCATTGTATAATACTATTTGTTATGTTGATAAATGATGCGATTCCGGTAATTACTCAAAACATACATACTGCTCCATCCTCTCAAAGTCCATCCCACTAAACTCTTCGTATAAAGCCAATTGCTTCAAACTCTTCAACCCGCCTTTCTTCTTTCGATACTCCACAATAGCTTTAGCCTGATAAAAATTGAAATAAGGATGCGCCCGTAAACGTTCAATCCCTGTTCCATTCAGATTGATGCGTACGATGGCATCGGTCGCCACGCTAAACCATTCGGCAAATTGAGCGGTTGGCAAATGAATATCTTCCAACTGATTTACAGAGTAGAAACCGCCGAGTCTCTTCCGGTAATCAACAATCCTTGCGGCAATGCCGCTTCCTATTCCGGGAATCTTTTTGAGTTCGGCAGTATCCGCTTGATTCAGGTCAATAACTGTTCCCAAAGGATATTTGAAAGCAATGGGCAAAGGCTTTCGCCCCTGTTCGGAGTTGACGATAGGCTGAAAGGCATTCCTCTTTTGGTCGAATGATTTTTGAATGGAGATGTAAGGGAGCAATCCGGCATACTGCTCTGATGTCAACCCATATATCTTTTTGAAATCTTCCGGTTTCCTGAATCTTCCGCCCTTAATGCGATAACGAATAATATTACTTGCCGTTCGGGGTGATAATCCCAAACGAAGAAAAGTAAGAGAGTCCGCCGTATTCGGGTCAAAAAGAGTTGGAACGATTTCTACCTGTTCTTTAGGAGGAGGAGCATAAGCCGCCGGTTTCTCCCGCTTTTCATGCAAGAGATCATTAAAATCAGCGTATTCTTTTTCAGCAAGCACCTTACCGGCGATTATAGATTTCTCCCTATAGTCCGAAATCAGGGAGCTATCGGCTATCACAACAATAATGAGTATAACAAGTATGATGATACCCCTTCTTTCCGAACAAGTAAAATAGAAGAATTCTTTCCACATCCTGTTTCAATCCCCCAAGTTCGCCCTGCTTTGTTTCCCCATAATAAATTAATTCTCAGAATATCCGTATTTAGGCGTTCAAAACTAAATAAAAATCCGGTAGTTATACACGCATCCCATAAAAGATTGCTCCCCCTTGCCCACCTTTTAACAACTTTCTACTCTCTTGATACTTCTAAATAGAACCACTTTATTGGTCGTGAACAACTTCGTCCTTTACCTTTGCTCTAAATGCCCTACGAGTTAGTATAAGTAAAACTTTTCGATGAATGAAAGTGAGGTTGGGAGATAAGGATAAAGAATTAAGAGACATTAATTGCATTTATAGAATTATTAAATATATTTGGAAACAGATATAAGTAAATTTTATGGAACGACAATTTGCAACAATAGACTATAATTGGTTGATAACTCCTACCGGCGACCCATTTGCAGATGTAGGCGGATTTGTCATTAAAGAATTAGAGGAAAGATTTCCCGATAAGGATATATTGGAGTTAATAGAATATGTTACTAAAATATATGTGGATAAATGGGAGGCTAAACTTAATCCGTTCTTCTTAAACTCCAAAATTACTCAACCTGCTTTTGATGCCAAAAAGAAAGTAGAGGAGACAATGCGGTATTTTCAGTCGTTGATAGATGAAACGGATTGTAAAGGGATAGGAGTTTGTAGAATAACAGGACAACAGACGAAGTTATCCATAGCCGGTAGGGATAATTCTGTATTATCCGGTTCCGGTACGTTTGTGAACTTTCATCATACATTTGAAGGTGGTATTATGGTCTCCAAAGAAGCATTGATTCGTTTTCACTTTCTCCCTTTCGGCTGTATGTATCTACAGGGAAAGATAGCTTTGATACATAGTTATGACGAGTATTATACAGAATACTTTGCGCGTACTAATTGCAAATCGAATTTAGCTGCCATAGGGAAAAATACCTCTACCGGTATATTGCAATCAGAATGTAAATCACCCGGCACGGCATTATTCAGATTTATTGATACGGCTACGATGGATTATAAGCGAAAAGGAGGAACTAAAAAGAAGGGTTCGTTAACATTGTATCATTTCAGCAATTTCGGAGCAAGTCCGGAAGTTACGGTTCATTCAGTCCCCAATCAATTGTTTAGATTTTATCACTTTACTCAAGGTCCGGAAGTAAAATCGGATTGGAACTCTTTTATTGCCGGGTATTATGTAAATAGTGAGTATAAAAGTGCTAAATACAATGAAGAAACCGACCATATTGATTTCGAGAAGAAAGGAGTTGTAACTACTATTCCTGAATCGGATTATAAAAATTGGACGAACATTATATATAATAAACTCTTGAACGGGCAATCTATCCTCAATGATATGCTTAATCGGAGTAAAAAGAATAAATTTGACTTTCTAATAGTACAAACATATCAAATTCATCTTCGTAATATGAAAAAAGAAACTATATCTAAGATTAATGAAATGACAGAATTCATTTTTAGTGCAAACAAAGATGAGGCGGGAATAGAAAAGGCTATAAAGAAATTAAATAATGCTCAAAATCCCTATTTGCTGCGTAGGTTTATTATCAAAGACATTATAGTTAAAAATTATAATAAAGAAAATCCGAATACGATAGTAACCGTAGAAGAATATGCGAATTATTTATTCCCTGATACTAGTTTATGGAGAGAAATCAGAGACGTATTACTAATTGCTATCTATCAAAAACTCCATGAAAAAAATCTTAAAATAAATTCGGATTTAGATTTGAATGACGACGAAGAAAACGGATAATATAACAGAATAAATAAAATTACTTATTATGAAGAATATTAAAACACAAGGTTTTATCTTATTGGATGTAGATGCAGTGGCTCTAAACAATGCAGGAAGAAGCAATTCCACGATGAATGATAACGGAGTAGCAACAAAAACAATCACTAAAAACGGAAAGATGTATGTATATGTTTCCGGACAGGCATGGCGATATTGGTGGCGTGAAGCACTGCAAAAGAATCTGAATTGGAAGCTTTCTCCCGTAACAAGAGAATCGAAAATAGCATTTACCAATGCCAATCCGATAGAATATCCGGATGATGATGTGTTCGGATATATGCGTGCGGCAACAGAAAAAGTGACAGATGAAAAAGGAAAAGAGAAGAGCGTTAATATTACGGTAACAAGAATCTCACCATTAAAAAACTCTGCGATAGTATCAGTTGCGGCTACTCGTCCGGTAGAAAATTGGTCGAGCATGGCACGTCAGGAAGGAGATGCCGTTCCATATTCCAAACAAGAATACAGTGCTATAATGAAAGGAATGTTCAGTATTGATTTGGCTATGGTAGGGACTTTTTCCAATTACAATCGAACCGGGTATATGAATTTATCTAATAAATTGAAAGAGGATGCTTTAGCAAATGGGGCTATTGAAATAGATGATAAATTTGTGACGGGTCAGAAATTAATTCAATTAGAAAAAAGAACTCGCGAAAGCAGGATTATTGATACCATTCAAGCACTAAAACATATCTCTGGAGGGGCAATGCAGACGGATAATTTAGGAGATGTAACTCCCAAATTTATTATTCTTGCAACAACTGCTACTGGCAATCACCCATTTACGCACGTTACAAAAACAGAAGGAGCTTATGATGATATTGCGACTTTGAATATTAACGGGCTTCGGGAAGTGCTGAAAGAATATAGGGATACTTTTATCGGTAAAGTATTTATTGGCAAACGGAACGGCTTTCTAAACGATGAGGATGGATCGTTAAAAGCTTTGGTAGAAGAGGAAGAATACAAGGATTGGGTAGTGTATGGAGCTGTTAATAAAGTGATTGATGAGTATTGTGAACAAGTAAAAACACAAATAGACTGATGAAACTGTACCGGATAAAAATAAGTTCATGGACTTCGAGTTTCAGGTATCCGAATATTATTTCCGGATTCCAACCTACTTTGGAAGTTCCTCCCGTTAGCACGGTGTTAGGGCTTATAAATGCTTGTTCGGGGAAATATTTGGAACATAATGGGCTTGAAATAGGATATTATTTTGATTATAAGATAAAGGCTACTGATTTGGAAACTATTTATCAGATTGAAGGGCATGAACGGGGGTATCCGAAAAATCAGGTAAAATCCAACGTCATTAGTCGTGAGTTTCTTTATGATTGCAGGCTTTTTATTTATTTGAAAGACGATTCATTCATAGAATATTTTGATAAACCGCGTTATCAATTAGTCTTAGGGCGAAGTAATGATTTGGCTACAATAGAAGAAAAAGGTAGAGAAATGGATATGGAAGAAGTAGAAAATGCAGAGTATATTAAAGGGCAAGTCGTTCCGTTTAAAGGAAATTCTATACCCGGATTATTGCAAGCCTTACCCAAATATTTCACCGACACCATACCGAGAAAGACTTTAGGAACGGAGGCTTATACCGTTATTTCTTGTAATGACAGTATAGGAAAAACAACTGTAAATGCTTATCGTGATAGTAGTGTTGATGATGGAAAGATGATTGATATATATTTCCACAAAATAAATTTATGTGATGACTGATATTGATATATCTTCAGTTTTGGCAAAATCGGAACCGGAGATTTCTTTGATTCAACACATTGAAGATTGTTTATGTATTTACAATCAACTAAAGAAATGTATTCCCAATCTTCCGGTAAAGAATAAAGAATTATTTTGGTCATCACTTAGAATTGCTATTATACTACATGACATAGGCAAGGTGCATTTGGAGTTTCAAAAGGTACTAAGAAAAAAGCGGAATAATAATTGGCGTTTGCAACGGCATGAACTTTTCTCTTTGTTATTTGCAGATAGTCTTGATTCTCTTACCTGTGATGAGGAACTTATTTTATATGCTGTCCTTTGTCACCATAAATCGTTAGATGAATTGTTCTATAATATCTATCATTCTTATAAGGAAGAAGCCGATGATCCGGATGATTTTTCATCCGAAAGCAAAATAGATTTTAGGGTTGAAACAGATAAATTAGATATAGAAGTAATCAAAGAAATTTTAAATAGATACGATATTGATGTCAATGATTTGCGATTAACGAAAGACATTCATGCTCTGATACAGAAATTAGATAAAGATATTACCGCAAAGAACAATCTTTTTATAGACATTTTGTTGATGATTGGTGCAATGAAGCAGTGCGATCATTTGGCATCTGCCGGTATAGATAATATCAAATATTTAGATACGAAAGATTTTGATTTTCTTTATAAGTTTCCTCTTTATTCACATCAAAAGATTTCATCCGAAACACTGGGGAATATTATTTTAAATGCTCCGACAGGTTCTGGAAAAACAGAAACAGCTCTTCTTTGGTTAAAAAAAGAATTAACGATTCACGGACAGGCAAGGGTGTTTTATGTTTTGCCTTTCACGGCTTCTATCAATACCATGTATGAGAGGTTAAATTCGGAAATTGAAGGCAACAAAGTAGGCATGATACATGGTAAGCTTTTGCAATATCTTGAAACAAAAATGTCTGAAGATGACAGTGTGAAAGGTCATTCATTAAAAGACGATTTTAAAACACTGGTTACTCCGGTAAAAGTAGTAACACCGTTTCAATTGCTAAAACACTTGTTCGGATTAAAAGGTTTTGACAAAGGTATGTTTGAATGGGTAGGTGCATACTTCATTTTTGATGAAATCCATGCTTATGAACCTGCGGTATTTGCTCAAATTATAGCGTTATTAAGGTTTGCCGTCCGAAAACTTCGTGTTCGTGTTTATATTATGACAGCAACTTTACCTCTATATTTACGTAAAGAATTGGAGTTGGTATTAGGTGAATTTACTTCAATACAAGCGGATGATAGTCTATGCAGAACGTTTATTCGTCATCAAGTACATATACTTTCCGGACTATTATCGGATTCTTTAGCTGCTATACAGGAAGCATTGGATAAAGGCAAAAAGGTTTTGGTTGTATGTAACACCGTAGCTCAATCTCAAGAAATATATAACCAGTTAAAATCCCCAAGTAAAGTATTATTGCACGGTCGTTTCAATGATGAAGACCGCTTTGAAAAAGAAAAGCAATTAAGAAAGGAGGATACAAAATTGTTAGTGGGAACGCAGGCAATTGAAGTTAGTTTGGATATTGACTTTGATGTTATCTATACAGAACCTGCTCCTTTGGATGCTTTGATTCAACGTTTCGGGCGAGTAAACAGGAAAAGAGAAAAAGGTATTTGTGATTGTTTTGTTTTTAGGGAAAGAAATGACAAAGATAAATATATCTATTCCAACGAAGATATAATAACTCGAACATTAGAAGTTCTTAATACTGTTATAAAAGAAAACGAAGGGATTATTAATGAAATGCAGTTGCAGCAAATGATTGATTATGCTTATCCTGATTGGAATGAAAAAGATAAGGAAGAATATTCCCGAGTCTTAGAATCATTGGAGCATTTTGCATATAATGAATTAACTCCTTTAAAACACGATACTGGGCAAGAAGATAAATTCTATAAACAATTTGATGGGATAAGAGTACTACCTGTTGCTTATCTGAAATTATATCAAGAACGATTAAATAGGAATGAGTTTATAAAAGCAGATAGTTTATTAGTATCTATAACTAAACGACGTTTCTGTGCTTTAAATAACGATGTGGATATATATAAAGAAACAGTTTGCTTTGAATCCGGTAAAACACATAAATTGTATGATAAATCTTTGCGAATAATAAAGCGAAAATACAGTAAGGAGTTGGGGTTGCTGATTGATGAGAAAGAAGAAGATGATCCTGAAAATAATTGTTTTTAAGACTTTTATAATCTTAATATGCAAATCACCGGCACTCACTTCAATTATTATCAAGTCTGCAAACGTAAGCTTTGGTTGTTTGCTTCCGGCATCGGCATGGAGCATACTTCGGATTTGGTTTACGAAGGAAAACTTGTACATGAAGATTCGTATCCGCAACGCTCCGCCAAATATGAAGAAATAGAACTGGAGGGGATAAAGGTGGATTTTTATGATACCAAAGAGAGAGTGATTCACGAGATTAAGAAATCGAATAAAGTAGAAGTTGCGCATGAATGGCAGTTGAAGTATTACATTTATGTGTTTGAGCGTAACGGAATAGAAGGAGTAACGGGTATGCTGGAATATCCTTTGCTGCGCAAAAAAGATACAGTGGTGCTAAGTGATATAGACAGGGAAAGAATAGGAGAAATGGAGAAAGAGATTTGTGGACTGATTGAGTCCGCCGAATGTCCTCCCTTGCAGAAAAAACGGATATGTGGAAATTGTAGTTATTTTGATTTTTGTTATAGTGGAAACGAAGAAGAGGGATGAAAAAGACTTATTATTTATTTAACCCCGGCGTGCTGGAGCGAAAGGATAATACATTGAAGTTTACTCCCGTAGCAGAGGAGGGCGGCAAAGAGGAAGAGGTTACGGGTGCGCCGCGTTATCTACCGGTGGAAGATATTAATGATTTGTATGTATTCGGTTCATTACAGGCTAACAGTGCCTTGTTCAACTTCTTGGGGCAAAAAGACATTGCAGTGCATTTCTTTGATTATTACGAGAATTATACGGGTTCATTTATGCCGAAGGACTTTTTGCTTTCGGGGAAAATGCTATTGGCTCAAACGTCAGCCTATCAAAATAAAAAGAAACGTACCGATATTGCGCGGAAGTTTATTGAAGGGGCAGCTTATAACATGCTGAAGAATTTGCAGTATTACAATCGTCGTGGCAAAGACATGGAAGATATTACGGGGATTATTAACGGATACGCGTCCAAACTTCCCGAATGTAATACGGTGGAAGAATTGATGGGGTTTGAGGGGATGATACGGCAGACGTATTATGACGCTTTCAATCTGATTTTGGGTGAGTTTGAAATGGGGAATCGTACAAAACAACCTCCCCAGAACGAAGTGAATGCGTTGATTTCATTTGGAAACATGATGTGTTACACGCTTTGTTTGCGGGGGATTCATCAGACACAACTGAATCCTACAATTAGTTATCTGCATACTCCGGGTGACAGGCGTTATTCGTTGGCATTGGATGTAGCGGAGATTTTCAAGCCGATAATTGTAGATAGAGTGATTTTTAAGGTTATTAACAAGAAAGAGATTCAAGAGAAGCATTTTGATAAAAAGTTGAACCGATGTTTGCTCAATCAATCGGGGAAAAAGATTTTTGTAAAAGCGATAGAGGAGAGGTTGGAAGAAACAATCAAGCATCGTAGTTTAAACCGCAGTGTGAGCTACCGGCATTTGGTGAAGTTGGAATGTTATAAATTAACGAAGCATTTGTTGGGGATAGAGGAGTATAAACCGTTTAAGATGTATTGGTGAAATGTATGTGATATTGGTTTATGATTTTGGCGAGAATCGGGTGGGTAAGATGCTTAAATTGTGCCGGCGATATTTGAATTGGATACAGAACTCGGTATTTGAAGGAGAAATATCTGAGGTTCGTCTAAAGGAGTTGACCATAGAGGCAAAAAAGTTTATGAGAGAAGATGAAGATAGCATCATTATTTTCAAAGGTCGTCAGCAAACTTGGATTGATAAGGAAATAGTGGGGAAAGAGAGGAGTAGTGTTGATATATTTTTGTAGGTTTTAGATTGTCGGATATTAAGATTTGACTGGTTGGGATAAAGTTTTCTATTAATCACGTCCTTTGACTTCTTGACACACAGTGATTTAAAGAAATGTCGAAGGTCCGGTAATTTTATATCATTAGCTATCGACATATTTTTGAGGAAAATCTGGATTGATTTGAGAAAAGTAATAGAATGAATATTAAAGAGATAAAAGAACTGAGCGTAAAGGGTAATAATTGCACTACCGTAGAATTGAAACCCCCAATAAGAATCTCCTATGTTTATCCAAAGGGTGTAATAATTGCACTACCGTAGAATTGAAACGAATTTGTGTAACAAGGGATTATAATTTATTCCAATGTAATAATTGCACTACCGTAGAATTGAAACATTGTCAACATTCAATAAGGGAAGAAGCGGGATTTGGTAATAATTGCACTACCGTAGAATTGAAACTGCCTTGAAATTCGTACCGGAGGTATATTTATCTGTAATAATTGCACTACCGTAGAATTGAAACCCGTTCATGGCTTCTGGCTGCAAATGTCTGTTGTGTAATAATTGCACTACCGTAGAATTGAAACATCCTATTTGTTTATCTACCCTGACAGCACCGCATTGTAATAATTGCACTACCGTAGAATTGAAACAGTTTTCGCGCTACTATCGCCGTCGTGCCGGAACCCATGTAATAATTGCACTACCGTAGAATTGAAACACTATAAACTCATTGGAGGGGTAAAGCATTTCGTGTAATAATTGCACTACCGTAGAATTGAAACCTGTTTGCACTAACGTAGAGGTGAATATTTAATTGCACGTAATAATTGCACTACCGTAGAATTGAAACTTCTATTTTAACTATTGCTTTCAACCGGCCGGTTCCCTGTAATAATTGCACTACCGTAGAATTGAAACCCAAAATTGGAACATTCACGGGTAATACTTTTGCCTGTAATAATTGCACTACCGTAGAATTGAAACTCGGGTCTGACACCTCCTAAGAGGGAAGTCGTTGCGTAATAATTACACTACCGTAGAATTGAAACGTAGGAGATTTTTCCTCCCTTGGTCGAAGCAGGATGTAATAATTGCACTACCGTAGAATTGAAACTCGGGTCTGACACCTCCTAAGAGGGAAGTCGTTGCGTAATAATTGCACTACCGTAGAATTGAAACGTAGGAGATTTTTCCTCCCTTGGTCGAAGCAGGATGTAATAATTGCACTACCGTAGAATTGAAACTTTCTGTAAAATTTTTAATTGTTAAACATTAATTATGTAATAATTGCACTACCGTAGAATTGAAACGAAATATGTGCGCATTGCTTGCGGAACCGCCTATCAGTAATAATTGCACTACCGTAGAATTGAAACCTATAATTCTTTCGGGGAATATGGCAAAATGGGATTGTAATAATTGCACTACCGTAGAATTGAAACGCGTATTACCGGGTTTTTCATTAAATCCACCGCCCGTAATAATTGCACTACCGTAGAATTGAAACATAATTATAGGAAACTTAAAAAGGGCTAGAAGTAAGTAATAATTGCACTACCGTAGAATTGAAACTAAATTCCTTTATCCGCCACATCGGTTCACTATCGGTAATAATTGCACTACCGTAGAATTGAAACAAGAAACGTTTCCGGCTGGTATATGCACCATAATCGTAATAATTGCACTACCGTAGAATTGAAACGGCGTAGAGTGTCGTGGGTATGGATATGTGTAACTACGTAATAATTGCACTACCGTAGAATTGAAACTTCTACTGAATCCCCTTGTTCCTTATGCCAAGCGGTAATAATTGCACTACCGTAGAATTGAAACAAAGTTGTATCACTTCCGAATCCGGCTGTTGTATGTAATAATTGCACTACCGTAGAATTGAAACTGAATTGGTTACCGGTGCAGCGTAAGATGTCCATATAGTAATAATTGCACTACCGTAGAATTGAAACTCAGTTGTGATTGCAGGTTTTGAAGGGACGACGATACGTAATAATTGCACTACCGTAGAATTGAAACAGCTTTTAGGTTTGCTTGCTTTTTCTTTTTTAGTCGTAATAATTGCACTACCGTAGAATTGAAACGTTGGACGTGTCAAAGAAATCATCACAGATGGGCGTAATAATTGCACTACCGTAGAATTGAAACCTCGAACGAAACAAAGCCATATTAGTGCTTGAATGTAATAATTGCACTACCGTAGAATTGAAACGTGCTGGCAAAAGAAGACAGGGTGGATTACAGGCAGTGTAATAATTGCACTACCGTAGAATTGAAACCCCATGGGGGGCAGCTTGAAAACAAACAGACGGATGTATAATTGCACTACCGTAGAATTGAAACAGGGTTTCATGGCTTGCCGGAGGAAGTGTGTACCCTGTAATAATTGCACTACCGTAGAATTGAAACAGTATCACCGAATACTGCCACAGGTGGTCGTTGTACGTAATAATTGCACTACCGTAGAATTGAAACAATAGAGTATTACACCCCCTGTCGCATCCGGATAGAGGTAATAATTGCACTACCGTAGAATTGAAACGTAGTCTTCTCCCCGGTATTGCAGCATCCACTTCGTGTAATAATTGCACTACCGTAGAATTGAAACTGAATTAACCTCAGATTTCCTGTCAATCCGCCGAGTAATAATTGCACTACCGTAGAATTGAAACTATATTTTTCCGCATCGCCTCCGCCGGCGGCAGCATAGTAATAATTGCACTACCGTAGAATTGAAACAGGTTTTGAGGCAGCAAGAATAACTCCTGAGATAGCGTAATAATTGCACTACCGTAGAATTGAAACAGGCTTACAAGGTATCGGTAGATGCAACCGGGGTAAGTAATAATTGCACTACCGTAGAATTGAAACAAATTTGTTGAATTTGGGATTAACACGGGTAAAGTAGTAATAATTTGAAATAGTTTCGATTTAATCTGACAGTTAAAGGGCAAGTACATTAGATTTGCATTGCATAAATACAATAAGTTTCACCCTTTAACAATTTTCAGAGATGAATGTAGAAACAAAATTAATCAAAAGCAGATTAGGCTTGCTAGACTTAGCGGAAGAATTGGGTAATGTATCTTTAGCTTGTAAATATTTAGGTTATTGTCTTATTCCCAAATAGGTTTACAGAAAAAAGTGTAAATTTATAATGGAATTAACAAGTAAATCGAGATTACCTCGTTTGGTAAAAGAGCGCATAATTTGCGAGTATTTGAGCGGTTCAAAAACGGTTCAGATGTTAAGTGAAGAATATGCTAAGTGCAGAATATGGCGTGAGCAGAAATGCCATCAACCAACTGGTAAGTCGCCATAGAAGTAAATTTTCACCTACTTTTGAAGCAACACCAATTTTACCTTACCGGCAATGAATCGCAAGAAAATCAGGTAAGAAACCACTGAGAAATTGCTTCAAGAGAATCTGGCACTCCCTCACCGCTTAGAGCAAGCTGACCTTAAAATAGAGAGTTATGAGATTATGGGGGATATTTTGCAGGAATCCTATGGGATTGATTTATTAAAAAAATCCGCAGCCAAGCAGTCATCCGACTTAAGGAACGACACGCTGCAAGTGAGCTTGCAAACTCTCTGTGGGTTGTTTGGCTATACCCGGCAAGCCTATTACAAACATCTCAAAAACAACGCTACACATTGCTTGGAAGAAGAGATTGT
>SNRY01000067.1_pt1 | contig 40372 bp, 53 predicted proteins | sample 4693421 | NCBI WGS metagenome assembly SNRY01 (sample SAMN11003215, study PRJNA524138) | termite gut metagenome | isolation source: Bacteroidetes bacterial symbionts from single cell of protist host amplifed... | host: Streblomastix strix ... | reverse complement strand
GGTTCTGGATGCACCGGCTGATACAATGTCTCAATGAACACAGTTCCGATTTTCCCGAATGGACGGACAGCGACGAAAAAAAGGAATACGACAGCTTGCCGGTCAGCCTGACAGACTTTAACAAATGGGTAGGCGTAACAACCACCGGAGGCGAATATTTTATGCTGGCAGCCGGATGGATCATACGCGAAGTGTGGAACGACTGCGTACTCGCTCGCTTCAAAGAACCCCAAAAGACAGACGACATTACCCGCGCAGTCTGTTACGAAGTCATGGGACGCGCCTGTGGCATTTTAGCGTATTCCTGTCTCCCGGAACCAATCCGCAAAGACATTGACAACGAAATGGGCAAGAATCACAGGGAAAAAGCCGATGTCTTCATTCGTGAACATGTTGCTCAGAAATTTATTGCCAAGGCAAGCGTCTATTGGAGCAAAGTCGATTTGGATATGGACAGGGAACAGGCAGCTATGCTGAGAAAAACCACGCAGCAACCCATCGTCGGCGGAGACTATTCTAAGGAAAACGATAAATTTTTCTATCTATGAAGGCAATCCGGCTGCATGCATCCACACTTCAATTGCCCTCGAAGTGGGAAGATTTGTCATTCAACGATACATTATACACCATTGGCATCCTGCACTTGCTGTTGAAAAAAGAGATACCGCCGGAAATCGCGCGCATGCAAATGCTGTTGCGATACACCCGCTACCGTCCCTCTCTTTTATTGCTCTTACGGGAAGCCATCACAAAAAACAGGGAAGAAAGAGAAATTATCCACTTCAATTTGCTGCGGTTGTCCGAACAGCTCACATTTGCTTTCGAGGTCAAAGAACAGCAAATTATCCCCCATCTCACCTTTGCCACCAACCCCTTGCCTTGCGTGGTGCTGAATCATAAAAAAGACAGGGGGAAAAAATTTGAACTGGACATCACGGCAAAAACAGATCTGACAGCGCGCGAGTTCATTGACTGTTTCGATTTGATGTCCCTGTACAACAGCATACAGACGGAAACCGACAAACAGAGTTGCATCAACCAGCTCTGTTGTATTCTGTATCCGCGCTTGCCGGATTACAAGCAAAATCTGGTATGCGGACATCACAAACACATGCAGCTGCTTTCCCCGGCAAGGAAACTGTGTATCCTGTACTGGTTCGTTGGGGTCGTTCAGTTCTACGCCACGCATCCGGTTTACGAACTGCTGTTCAAAAAACACACCGGAACGGACGATGATCCGGATGATAAAATCCATATCGGAATGAACGAAATTGCGCTTTTCCTGCGTAAAGAAGGGTATGGAAGTCCGGACACAATGAATCTGAATGATTTTTTCGATGCGCAGATAAAATCGCTGAAAGATTTTATTGCAACGGCAATGGCAGCGGGTGTCAAGATAGAACAGATTGCCGGCAAAACCGGATTATCGTTATCCACAATCTATAAACTCTCATAAATGGACTCACCTATTATATCCCTGTTCGAATACTTCGCGCACTTCGTTCCCAAGAGTGTGTTACAAAAGATATTCATTCAACCGCGCGGAAGTCGCCCTGCCTGTTATGATGCCATAGAAGCCGAGATACTGGCTTCTTCTTCCCGGGACGTGCTGCCCGAAATAGGCGCCTATATTGTGTCCATGAATGAGAATTTTGTAAGTGAACACATAAAGAATGTGAATGAATATATCCTGTTTGTCGAATACGGCAACTTTCATGCCAATTACGAAACATCCAGGGGCATCCGCGAATCGCTGGCAATCACTGTGGCACACTCTTTCTCGCATACAAATGCCGATAATTTAAGCGAAATACTGTGGAGGCAGCAATGTTGCTATCTATTGCAAAAAATAATTGATGCGATGCACAGAGACCAAAACACGGTAGAGTTTTGCACCAATACTCTCTTAGTTGATAACCACAGTGACATACAGGTCGTATCCCCTGTCAATTTTTACGGATGCGGGGGGTGGTCCGCCATGTTTAACAATGCGAATACAGAAGTATGACCGTCCAGGAAAAACAAAACAACTTTGTAGAGGAGATGTCAGCCTGTGAAGAATGGCATGATAAATTCAATTTGCTGATCGGTTATTTTTCCGAACAGACGCAACCGGCTCCACCCGCTGAACTGATTGAATACAGGATAGAAGGCTGCTTTTCGCGGACGTACTTCCGGGCGTTTTTATCCGGCGGGAAAATACACACAAACGGTTGGAGCGGTAGCGCGGTAATGGGAGGGATTATCGTAGCCATATCCAAGATGTTCCATGAAAGTCCGGCGTCTGAATGGCAAGACACAGCGGTCGATTTTCATATCCGCACGGAATTGATAAAACATCTTACCCCTATGCGTCAGGCAGCGCTCACAGAGATGATAAACCGCATTGAATCAGTAAAACACAAGGCATAAAAACAGATGGACGACAATAAAAGACTATTGCATGAACTCACATTGGAAGAAGCCATCTTCCGCTGCGGAGCACTGCGGATACCGCACGAAGAAGTAGTCCTGTTAATCAGGGAGAAATGCCATATAGACAATGAAAACGAATGGGTAAAGAGGCTCAAGACACCCGGAACTCCTGAATACGACTGGTATCAAAAAGGAATGGCGGAAGGAACGCTAAAGTTGAACATAGACTTGGAAAGCAACGTCAGCAACCCCAAAGCGAAAGACGCTTATAAACATCTCTCCGCAGAACGCAGGAGACAGGCTATCAACAGAAAATTGAATGAACTGTTTGGCTTGGAATAATAGTACGGACTTCAAACAAACCTTATTGTAATAGAGATGATTCAGCTAAATAAAATATATCACCAAGACTGCCTTATCGGCATGCGAAATAGACAAAGAATACTATGATGCTTCAATGGAACGAATTGGCGAAACGCTTATTTTAAATAATCAAGATTATGAAACCAATTAAATTCAAAGAGCAAAACGTAACATTTGCAGAAAATCAACCTGAATACATTCCGCTTCCGGCATTTAAGAACAATTCCGATCAGGGAGAAGTAATATCTTGCTGGCATCTTTCCTTTATGGAAAGAATCAGACTGCTATTTACAGGGCGAATATGGCTTTGCCTGTTATCGTTCAATAACCCGCTTACTCCCAGCTTTCTCACAACAAAGAAAGAGGATGTATTACAGACGAAAAAAGCCTGATAATAAAAGTTGGTTTTATTTGGGTTGTCATAATTTCTTTGACAACCCATTTTTTATGCGTGATAAAAAGCTGAAAGCGTTTAAGTTACCATTTGGTCGCCTCATGAATAAGGATACCAGACTATATTTAAAAAACTCCCCGACCGCCATCGGGCAATCGGGAAGTCGGTGCTTTCTTCACACAAAGTGAAGTTTGTCTTAATCCTACGATAGTGCAATTAATCGGGTAAATATAAAGAAAATTTTAGGTTGCCCGGATTCAGTGGGCTTTTTTATTGCTAAGTTCTTAAAAAGCATTAACCGTGCAAATGCTTTAATTAATTTGTTTGCATATACAATCGGATTGCGTATCTTTGTCTCAGATTAATAAAACAAAAATATACAATCATGAAAACAGAAATTGTAAACAAAATCAGAAAAAACCATTTCATTACCGATAGCAAAATAGGCTATCAATATAGAGAAAATTATGCATTTGAAATGGCAAGAGCGGCAAGCGTAACCATAGACAAACTAAAAGAAGAATGGAGCGAAGGCAATATACTTGAATATCTTGATCGTGTAGGATGTTATCCCCTTTGGGTTTATAGGACAGTCGTATCCGAAGCCATAGATGAAGTTAAAAAATACAGAATAGCGTCGGATAGATATTTGTATGACATAGCCAGAAGAATGTAATTATGATTTTTAACGCTGCGCTATCTGGCTACGGGCAAAGAACATGAAAGTAATTGATAGAATTAATATACAGGATATTCCCGAATCCTTTAGAAATTATCTTAATGATAAATATGGGAATTATACAACTGCAGACCGTTCTTTTAGAGAATCAGATGAAAGGACTTTTGATATTAGAGCGCATATTTATGATTGTAACATATCCAATAAAGGGTTTTGGTTATTAGTTATTGGAGACTTAGACGTTGAAACTCTCTTATATAAAAGCAATGATTTGGAAAAGTTGAAAAAATTTGCGAAAGCGGAAGCTGAAAGGCTTGCGTGGGAATGTGTTTAAGAATAAAATAAAAGCACTCATTATGATAACATACGAAGTCGGTAAGCCATTTCCGCTGCCGAAATACCTGAACAGGGGAGAATCAACCGTAGCGATTCTCAACGAATCCTTTTTTGATCTTTTTGTTAGCCTGCATGGAATAACGTCTAATGAAAATAATGCATTCCGCAAGGGAAAACTTACCATTTTCCTGTATGAAAACAAATCAGTTCCTTTTATTATCTGCGATTTTGGCAACAATTTTAGTTTTGACGTCTCGATTGATATTACAAAAATGAACAAGGATCAACAAGAAAAATGGCTTAATAGCGATGTAAACCTAATCAGCCTGTACCTTGTTGATGCAGCAACAGGAATCCTGCAAGCAATGCGTACTATTACAATAAACTTTGCAGAAGACATCAAAGACATTTGTGAACGACAAAGCGAATTCGACAGTGTGCAAGACGCTATTAACGAAACCCTCGAAAAAAACAATACTGCAGACATGATAAAAAAATCAAAAAAAAGAATGACCTACTTATGAAAGAATATTCTGAAAACTACAGTCAGTTGCTCGCTGCCATCAAAAAAGAGATAGATAGCAGGGAAATTAAGCAGGTGGAACTTGCCAATTTCGTAGGCATAAAGAATTCAACAATTTGTTCGTTTTTGTCCGGGGGGAGAACTATCCCTTCCGACAAACTTATCGACCTGCTGTACGCTTTAGATATAAAATTGGTTAAGAAGGAAGAAACGATAGAGGATGTTGTTATGCAAGTGAAATATAAAGACCTCATTCAACGGAAGAGAGACTTTGAGAGTGAAGGAGGAGTTATACTGTGATGATTAATTAATGTTAATCATGCAAATATATTAATGATTTTGTTTGCGCGTGTAGTCGTATTGCGTATCTTTGTATTAGAATAATAACACAGAAAAATATGGAAACTTACGAAGGCTATCAAATAAGCAGAACCGTCCAGACGGACAGCTCAAATGTTTATAGAGCTACAAATCTGGCTGCAAAAGCAATTAACAGCATTGGTTTTAGCCATTATTTTTTATTCCAATACTGCGAAAACAATCCCGATTCGGCAAATTGTACCGTTAACGGAAAACCTGCAAAAAGCTTTGAAGAAGGAGTTGATAACTATTATCAAGCCACCTTGCCAAAAGGAATCGTTATTTCATACGACTTTAAAAAATTTGAACTACATAAAAAAGACCGGAAATCGTTAAACGACTGTTCACCGATTGACGCTAAGGATTTACAGAAACTTATTTAATAACTATAACGCTGTGCTATCCGGCTACGGGCAAAAACATGCAAAAAGCATATAATGAAAATGCCTTAATAGCAATCTGGCAATCCGGAAAGAAATTAGACACGGGAGACCATGCCAATAAAGGAGAGATATTGCTTGGTATTAAATTGGTTATAAAGAATGGAATCTATTTTGAAACCGTTGAATTTTTTGAATATGAAGGATTACTTCCGTGTGGGTTTGAGAAACCATGCGAAAGGGCGGTATATAGTCTTACAGAGGTAGTTTTTAACGAAAAAACAAATGAATTTGAATTATCAGAAAGGAATATCGGCTCATATTCTTTTCATTACGTAAAATATGCTTCCTCAATAGTCGAGTTAAATCAGTTATAAATTATCGTAAAATGACCATTGAAACCCTACAAGGAACAGAAAAACGAATGTACGAGTTAGTCGCTCCTATCGCAATGAATTGGGAAATCGTTACCAGCCAAAATGATGGTGCGGCGTTCAAAACATCCGACAAGCATGTTTGGTTTGTCGCTGTGGAGAACGATAGCTGCATCGGGTTTATACCGGCGCAGAAAAAGGCAAACAATACCGTCTTCATCAATAACTATTACATCAAAGACGGGGATAAAAAGGTATTGACTGCCCTGCTGAAAGAGACTGAAAAATATTTCAAGAAAGAAAGTTATCAATCCATCATCGCCGTTGTCTTAAAGAGAGATTACGTGGTTGTGGAAAAACTGAAATACGAGATAAAAGAAGTATTTGTGAAGTGTACCCATTTCACTAAAAAATTATGAATGTTTACGAAGCAGCAATTCACAGATTAGATATTGTCTTCTCCGAGTTTGACAATATTTATGTGTCATTTTCCGGCGGGAAAGACAGTGGAGTGCTGCTTAATCTGTGTATAGATTATATACGCAGAAACAATCTGAACCGGAAAATCGGCGTGTTTCACATGGATTATGAAGCGCAATATCAAGATACGACCGATTATGTGGACAGAACTCTATCCGAAAACTTGGACATTATTACTCCATACCGAATATGTTTACCATTGCACGCCTATTGTGCCACTTCCATGCACCAGTCCTACTGGATACCTTGGGAAAAGGAAAAGAAAGATATTTGGGTGCGCAATCTTCCGGACAAGTGTATTCATGAAGACAACAATCCGCTGGATTTCTTTCAGGACGGAATGACGGATTACGATTTGCAGGAGAAATTCGCAAAATGGTATCATAAGACCATGAAAGCGCAACGCACCTGCTGCCTGATCGGAATCCGGACACAGGAAAGTCTGAACCGGTGGAGAGCGATACACTCCGACAGGAATTATAAAAACTATCGGGGTTTGCAATGGACAAAACTAATGTATGAAGATGTCTATAATGCGTACCCTGTTTTTGATTGGATTACGGAGGATGTTTGGTCGGCAAATGCCAAATTCTATTGGGATTACAATAAATTGTACGATTTATTCTATAAAGCTGGTGTTCCTATTGATAAAATGCGGGTGGCAAGCCCGTTCAACGACTGGGCGATGGACAGTCTGAAACTGTACCGGGTCATCGACCCCAACAACTGGGCGAAAATGGTAGGCAGGGTGAACGGCGTGAATTTTGCAGGCATATACGGCGGAACTACTGCCATGGGTTGGCAATCCATCAAGCTACCCAAGGGACACACGTGGAAAAGCTATATGTACTTCCTGCTTTCCACATTGCCGGAACAGGCTAAGCAAAGTTACCTTAAAAAGTTGGAAACCTCCGTGAAGTTCTGGCGTGAAAAAGGAGGTTGCCTGTCGGAAGCAACGATTAAGGAACTGCAGGATGCAGGCGTACAGATAGAGGTGTTGGAAAGTACCAATTACGATACCAGCAAAAAACCGGTGCGGATGGAATATATTGACGATATGGACATCGCCGATTTCAAAGATATACCCACGTACAAACGCATGTGCATCTGCATTATGAAGAACGACCATTTGTGCAAGTTTATGGGATTTGCTCTTACCAAGAGCGAACAGGTTAGGAAGAAAAACATCATGGAAAAATACAAAGCAATGCTATGAAACAGCCGGAATTATTTGAAGAAAACAAACCGTTCAAAAGTCCTGTGTATAACGTGATAGCCGTGCCTATTGAAAAAATACGGGCAAACAGCTACAATCCCAACGCCGTTGCTCCGCCTGAGATGAAGCTGCTGGAGAAATCTATCTGGGAGGATGGTTACACTATGCCGATTGTTTGCTACTATCTTAAAAAAGAAGATATATACGAAATTGTAGACGGGTATCACCGGTATTCGGTGATGAAAACCAGTAAAAAAATCCGGGAGCGTGAAAACGGCTTGATGCCGGTGGTGGTTATTGAAAAAGACCTGTCTAACAGAATGGCATCTACTATCCGGCACAACCGGGCGCGGGGTTCTCACGATATTGAGTTGATGAGTAACATTGTGTCAGAATTAGTGCAATCCGGTATGTCGGATGCGTGGATTATGAAGCATATCGGTATGGATATAGACGAGCTGCTTCGATTGAAGCAAATCACCGGATTGGCAGCGTTATTCAGGGACAGGGATTTTTCCCTCATGGAAAGTGAATAAAAATCAGGGAAACGTCCCGCAATCTATCTCTACAATTCTTCGATATATTTTTTGAATTCTGTTTTATTTAGCATAATACGTTTTATTTCATCTGCCAGATTCCCTTTTCTTTCCAAGTTGCGCATGATTTTGTAGTCAATGTTGGCTACGGTTTGAAAATCGTGTATGTGCATTTCTTTTGTTTGTCCTTTACGGTCAATTCGTCCTACTGCCTGTTTGCGTATAAAATAGCTGAATGAATTGGAGAAAAACACTATCCGGCTGGTTGCTTCCTGCAAGCCGTTCAGTCCGGTTCCACCCGACTGCATGGTAGCTACAAAATAAGGTTTGTCGCCGGCAACGAAAGAAGCCAGTTCCGCATCCCGTTCTTGGGGATTGCGACCGGTAAAGATTGCACATTTCTCTATTCCAAAATGCTCTACCAGCATATCAACTTCAAACAGATACTTACAGAAGAAAATAATCCGTTCATCCAAGTTTACCTCTTTTAACAGGTTTATCTTTTCGGTTCCCAGCTTCTCTACTTCACCCTTTTCGTTACGATGATACCCGCAGCATATTTGCTGCATACGGGTAAAGGATTGAAAAATATCCGTAGCGGTGAAATCTTCACTCATTATCTTATCCAATAGCCATTCTTTTTCTTCTTCATACAAGTCTTCCTGCTTTTCATTCAATTTGCAGATATGGTCATGAAAGGTTTTCGCCGGAAGCGTAAGACATTCCTCTTTCGTTATTTGATAGGTATAAGGCTCCAGCAATCCCATAAGGTGATTGATGTTTTTGTACCCTATAATTTCATCCCCCATCCTTCCGCCCATGATGAGGTATTTTTCCTCGAATTTCTTCCAGTCCCGTACACCGATAATGAGGGGAGACAACACGGAATATTGCATATACAGGTTATGTACGTTATCCGTTACCGGTGTGCCTGTCATAACGATTTTATAGCTGGTTCGCTGGCAAATGGCATGTATTCTCTTGGAACGCTTGGCAATTGGGTTTTTGATGGTATGACTTTCGTCGATGATGATTTGCGTTTCGCTGTCGGCAAAGTCCATTGCTTCCAGCATATACTTGTCGCTGCTTCCAATACTTTCGCATCCGATCAGCTTCCAATCAATTTCTTCGTAGGGACACCATTGCTCTATCTGTTTTTGAAAGTTCTTTTTAGTAGAAACCGGAAGGAAAACAAGAGCCTTTTTTATCTGTCCGGATTCATACCGGCTAATTACCAAATCAATGGCAATCTTTGATTTACCGGTTCCGGTGTCTGCATACAGGGCGGATACTTTCATGGAGCAACAAAATCGTAGGGCGTCCGCCTGATGCTTCATGCTGTTCTCGTAAATAGGAATAATGCTGTCTGTCAATCTTTCATGGAGCGGTGTTTTTTTTCTTTCCAGCTCGCAATTATCAAGGATTTCATGGAATTGCTTTTCAATTTCATATTTATAGCGATCGGCAAGTTTGTCATCGTATAAATTCTCGCTGCGCCTGTTTTCCACTTTCACGAAAACCGTAATTTTGTCGTTAACCGATTCCAGCCATGCAGACGTCTTAATGTCCCGGTTGTTAAGCCCATACCGGATATACAGCCGTTTTTTGTGTTCGGTTTCATACAGTCTCGAATGTTTAATCCGGGACTGTATTTCTTCAAGGGTGGTATTCATGCGTTCAATTCCTTTTCCAATTCGCTTATCCGCAACGACAAAGCTTCTATTTCCTTTTGAATATCGTCACGGGAGCGTTTCTTTTTTGCTTCTTTCACCTTGCACCAGCCTTCTTCAATGGCTTTCTTCACATCAGGTAATTCTAAAGAAGGCATCGGGAAGTTTTGTATCTCGAACATGGCATTTGAAACTACTGTTCTCCAATTTTTCACAGACCCCCCGGAAGTGTATCTACCTTTAATAAATATGATGTCTTCACCCAACCTCGCTCCGGAATCCCTGCCGGATGCTTCTGCGATGGTTCTTCCAAATAAATTTACTGGATCCATCATTTCATCACCCGAAAAATCGGTTATTACCAGCGTACAGTTGTCATAAGGCACTTCGCCGGTTGTGTTATATATCTGAATCATTACTTCGCGCACGTATTCGAGAATCGAATCGTCGAACCACCAAGCATTTTCTTTCCATTTGCCGCGTAGATTGTGCGCTTTCCTTACGAATTCCTCGTTATAGGGACAAGTAACTTTCACTTGGTCACCTATTTGTTCTAATTTAATTGCTTGCATAATTGTTTTTTTATCGGTCAAACCATTTAACTTTTTTGCTGGAATACTGTAAATTACGATCATCCTTTTCAAGGATAAACGCTGCAATCCAGTAAGCATCAGATTTTTCTATTTCTAAATCTTCCCCAAATACCATTGATTTGGGTATAACGGCAGTAGAACCATCGAACGCCGTAGCCTTGTAGGCTTTTTCGGAAATTTCTCTCAGGCTTTCGAGCCGGACAGAATAACATTTAATTTTTTTAGCCTTTTCCATTTCAATATGATTTATTATATTATTACAATGCAAATATATAATATATTATATAAACAGTGCTATAAAAAGCGTTAAAAAATATATTGTATTATATTTTTCAAACAAAGATATATGATATAATAATTGTTTTTATTGTAGATTTGTAAAATAAATGTATGAAGTATGACGTTACGAATTAAACAAATATGTAAGGAAAAGGGCGTAAGCCTGTCCGACGTAGCGCAAAAAACAGGTATGGCACAGGCTAACCTGTCATCGTTATTGCGAAGAAATCCAACAGTTAGCACCCTCTCAAAAGTAGCCGATGCGCTGGATGTAGATATATCTGAATTGTTTGAGCAGAAAAGAAACGAAATCATTTGTCCGCATTGCGGGCAGCGGTTTGAAATAATAGAAAAAGAAAAAAAATAGAATTCATTTTACCTCTCCCTCTTATAATCTTCAAAACACCCCCCTCATTTGTCCTTTGCCCTCAATTTCTTATCCTGTATATTCGCATGATAAGAAAAGAGACCCATGATTTCCGACAACATCATTAAAGTCAAGTTCATCACCGATACCCTGAAAGAAATGGCAAACATTTCTTATTCGCGGGAATTGGAACGGTTCACGCAATACCTCCGCTCAAAATCAGGAAGCACCAGGAACGCCCTTTCCGCCCCCGAATATTCGCTGGTTGCATCCGGCAGCCGGTTCCAGGTCGTTGCATACATCACCAGGCAACTCCGGTTCCAAGACATGGGAGTAAGGAAACTGTACACAAAGCCCCTGTTCGCCGTGCTGCAGAGAACAAGGAACCTGTTGCAGCAAGGGCTGCACGAAGAAATCAAGGAAGCCATCCGCAAAGAACTCCGGCAAGCGCTTAACAACTAACCCCTCATTCAATCCTAAGAAATGCTGAACATAGAAAAATCAAGTAACAGTGATTCCATTGCTATCAGTGAAAACGGAACACCCATTGGCGTGTTTTCCCCCCAGAACATTAATTTCCGCTTGATCAAAGATGAGCAGGGAGACCGCTTGCTTATTGAAAGAGCCACAGGAATGTCTATTGCAATATTCCTGCTTGAAAAAGTAGCCGTCAACGGCACGCAGATGAACCTGACAAATTTCATTTCCCTGCTGAACGGATTGAACACGGGCGGTGGCGGTGGCGGAGGAGATATAGTGCCTGTTGTGCCGAAGATAGTAAACGGTGTGTATCAAACCGCCGAACAAGCCGCTAACTTTACCATTGAAGACCATACCGGTTCGTATGCCTTTATATGGCAAACAGGCAATACGGCTTACATCAACCTGCAGCTCACGCCCAACGCCGAAACTACCGGCGAACTGCCTGCGTTCTATCTAAGAAAGCAGGTAGCGCCCTTAAGACCGGCAAACAATGACATATCGGATTTATATTTCCCTGCCGGAATAAAACCGCAGGACACGCCGGAAGAAGCAGCGGATTATAGCGCGTATGTTAAAATCCATACGTTGCCGGATTATTCCGCTGTGCCGGAAGATCAGGCAGCATTGGTAACAGTAGGATGGAACGCCAACACGCAGGGCGTTACGCCATCCAAGCTGTTTGCTTCATTCAATTATATCCTGTCAAACGCAATACCCCCGCCCCCGCCCCCCAAAGAACCCTCCACGGTTTACTTCGACAACTCCCTGTCAGATCCGGCAAATATCACGGGAGACGTAAACAGGGAAACCATTGCGAGCATCCTCTCCAAAGTGGGAAGATGCCTGTGCAAGAAGCTCGAAGACGGCAAAGTGGCTATATGCCGATTAAAATCGGACGACGGCACCAAATACTGGGACGGTTCCGCTGCGGTGCTCACAACAAACGGCATGGACGTGATGGTATATCTTCCCGAGTTCTGGTATAAAAAATCCACATTTGGAAATTATACCATCGTGTCCTTTTCCGAAGCGCCTCTTTACGGATACATCCACGTAAGCGCAAGTCTGGTTGGCGCGTATAAGGGAAGCACTGTTTCCAGCAAGCTTGTATCAAAATCAGGAAGTTCCCCCGGTGCCATATCGTATAACACGATGAAGACATACAGCAATGCGAGGGGATTGGGCTATCAGGGCATTGATTATTACCAGCATTGCGTAATAGCGATGCTTTTCTACGCCAAATACGGAACGCGGAACAGTAAAAGTATTCTCGGAAGAGGAACCGCAACCTATAGCCCAATCACTACAGTAGTCGGAACCACCAACAGCCTGGGAAATACGGATACTGCAGCCGGATCCACCGGCAACAGCGGATATGTCAATTTTCTGGGCATAGAAGGGGTATTTGGCGGAAGATATGAGACAATAGACAATGCCGTAACCGGAGACTCCCCCGCTTACCTGCTGAATATAGCCGGCGTGGATGACATACCGGACAGAAGTCTTCAGTTTGTTACGGGATACAGCACAGGGATGCTGTTTGAAAATGAAGACAACACGTTCTTTGATGTTCTGTCCAAAGCAGGCGGTGGCACCGTTAATACCTATTATACGGATTATACGGCAAAATCTTCAGGTAAAGATTACGCTATTGCGCGTGGATATTATGGAACAAGCGATTATTGTGGAGTTTCATCTGTAGTTGGCGGATTATCACTTTCATCAGCGGATACATATAACTGCGCAAGATTGGCATTTAGGGGCATCATAGAAGAAGTGACGGATATAGACGCCTTCAAATCCATACCGGTACTGTTTTAATCCATGGCAGGCAAACTCAAAGACGACCAGATACGCTGGATACTGGATGTAGAAGCAAAAGGCGTACAGGCGGAATTACAAAAAGTGATTTCCTCAACGGACAAGCTGGCGCAGTCCAACAAACGAATGACTGCAGAGCAGAAAGCGGCAAAGGATCAGGCATACGAACTGCTCAAGCAGATGAATGCGCTCGAAAAACAGGGGGAAAAAACATCCGATGCCTACAAGAAATACGAGGATGAGCTGAACAGCGTCAGAGGCGAAATAGACGACTACACCAAAAAGATTGTGGAGAACAACAAAGCCATCCGGGAGAATGAAAAGCAGAAAGCCGAAATAATCAAAACAATGCAGGTCGAAGACATGACCATGTCCCAGCTCAAAAAACGCGCCAACGACCTCCAAAAACAGCTGAACAACACCTCCCTGTCCGCCGATCCCAAAACCTACCAACAACTGAATAAGGAGCTGTCTGTCGTCAAAGACAGAATGAATACGGTCGGCAATTCCCAGAAAAGTTTATTGCAGCAGTTTGCCGGCATGAGCAATCCCGTCGGCACGGCAGCCAAGTCCGTACAGGGTTTCGGCACGGCTATGAAAGCGTTGGCAGCCAATCCCGTCGGAGCGGTTATCATGGCGATCGTAGTTGCATTCACAGCTATTAAAACCGCCATACAGGGCAGCGATTCGGCAAGAACGAAGCTCGAAGGATGGATGAAGGCATTCACCTCCATTCTGGACAGCGGAAAACGCATACTCACGGAATATTGGGCATTGCTCTACAACGTCTTTACCTTGAACTTTTCCGCAGCCAAAGAAAACATAAGCAACCTGAAAGAGATTGGAAGCAACCTGGCAGGCAATGCCAAAGCGGCTTACGATGCCGCTATTGCAGAAGACGCCCTCAACGATGCGATAGCAAAAAACAACGACATAACCGCCGTCAACAAATCACGCATCGAAGAACTGAGGCAAGTCTCACAGGATACATCCAAGTCCATGCAGGAAAGGAAAAAAGCAAGCGAAGAGCTGTTACAGCTCGAACGGGACAACTACAAAATGGCTGTTTCCAATGTAACAGGCGCTTACACTATTTTCAGGAACCAGAACAAGAATCTGATTGATGCCATGAAGAAAGGTTCCTCCGAGCAGTTTGCACAGGTTGAAAAATACATGCAGCTCGTTCAGTCGGGAACGGAACTGACCTATCAACAAAGACTGGAGCTTGCCGCTCTGGTCAACGACATCACCGCCACACTCGACGAAGGCACGGAGGAAGAAAAGGAACAGTTCAGAAAATTCTTCACCGACTTGTCGGTTATGCAGCAGGACTTTTTTGCAGGCAGCAGGCGCGACGCCAAAAAGGCAAACCAGTTGAAAGAAGAAGAAGCGAAACTGCGGGCGGAGAATGCAAAAAAAGCGCTCGAAAAAGCCTTGAAAGACGAAGACAACGCCCTCCAGAAAGAAATCAACCTCCTCAAGGAGAAAAGGCTCCAGGGCGAATTGACGGAAAAAGAATACAACAAAAAGCTGGAAGAGTTGACCATCGAAAGCCTTCACCGGAAAATCACCATCAAAGGGCAGGAAAAAGAGAAAATACTCCAGTTACAGGGACAGGTACTCGACGCTCAGTTAAAACAGCAGCAAACAGCCGACAAAGAGTTGCTGGACGAGATGCAAAAGGAGAAGGACAGGCAGCTTGCCATTCTCCAAACCCTGAAGCAGGAACAGCTTGAAAAACTGCAGGAAGAAGAAAAAGACCAGACCATTTATGCCATCCGCGCAAAAGAGATCGAAGCAAACACAGCCCAGGCGCGCCTGAAAGTCTTGCAGCAGTTCGGAGAAACCTTACAGGAAGCCGAATTCAATAATGCCCAAACGCAAGCAGAAGCCATCCTGCAAAATGGAACGCTAATCCTGTCCGCCGAAGAAGAAGTGCTGAAAAACAGGGAAAACGTCCATAAGTTAACCGCCAAAACCATCTCGGACTTTGAAAAGAAATACCACACCCAAACGCTGGAACAGCGCAAGGAAGATGAATTAAATTCCATCCAACGATTAAAAAACGAAAACCTCATCTCCGAAGAAGCCTATCAAATCGCCGTCAACGCCATTGAAGAAAAATACGAAAAAGAAAAGGTAAACGTACGCAAACAGCATGGGCTGGTCTCCATGCAGGAACAGCATCAGCTTGAGATGGACGCCTTGCGCGAGCAGCATCAACAGGGATTATTGACCGAAGAAGAATACGAAGAAGCCAAACTTCAGCTAAAACTCAAATACGCTTCCTCCATAGCGCAAAAAATAGGAGAATTTGCAAAAACAGGAGCAGACCTCGTTCAAGCGGCGGAAAAGAAAGAAACGAACGCCGTAAACGCCGAATATGCCAAACGCCAATCCGCCCTGGAGCAGCAATACAATCAGGGAATCCTTTCACAGGAAGAATACAACAAACAAAAAGAACAGCTCGACTACGAAGAAAAAGTACAGGAACTCGAAATACAGAAGAAATACGCCGATGCCAACTTTGCCATGCAGGCTGCGCAGATTATTGCTTCCGGCGCTCTGGCAGCCATCAATGCCTATGCTGCCATGGCTTCCATTCCAATCGTCGGACCCGGATTGGGCATTGCCGCTGCCGCCATGGTAGCTGCTACCACCGCCTTGCAACTGAATCAGGCGAAAGCCGAAAGAGACAGGGTAAAAACGCTGACCATAGAAAACACGGGAGCGGCAGCAGCAACAAAAAACGCTGCCAAAACCGGACAAGTACTGCTTAACGAGGGGTTTGCACAAGGCGGATACAACGACGAAGGATATACCGGCAGCGGAAGTAAATACACGGTAAAGGGATATTTCCCAAACGGCAAACCCTACCATGCAGGCGAATATATTATTCCGCAGGACGTCTTGAACAGACCCGTTGTTATCCCCATGGTCAGGCAGATAGAAGCCATCCGCCGGCAAAGAACCGGCGCCAATCCGCTTCCGGGAGGATTCGCAGAAGGCGGATACAATGGGGAAGACGGTCAAACGCAGCAACAGCTCATGGAGCTTTCGCTGCTCATCGCCCGGCTTTCCGGCGTATTAGACCGCTTGCAGCAAAACGGGGTGAGCGTCAATTACTACGAGTTTGAGAAAGCAAAAGAAACCGTTGAGAAAGTACGCGCCGGTGCGCAAAAAAATTAGCCGTGCATGGAAATAGAGAACAGCAAAGGTATTCTGGAAATGGGAGAAAATGTCTCTATCGACATCGAACGCACCAATCCCATCCTTTCCGATCAGGGTAGCAAGTCCCTTCCTTTCCGGATAGAACGCACAGCCAAGAACAACTTCCTGCTCGGTTTTCCGTCTAAGTACGAACGAAAATACCAATATCCGCTGAAACAGGACGTAAACGTACGGCTTGGACGCATGAATGAAAATGCAACGATGGAGATACTCTCTGTTTCCGATAAAATAGAAAGTGTATTGTACCTTGGCGAATCGTCGTTTTACAATCGAATCAGAGAGACAAAATTAACTACTGTATTTGAAGGCGTAGAGCGGAATTTCTATCCCAAAAGCATGGACAGGGAGACGCGGATCGGACTTATTGTCCAGATGCTGGAACAAATGATGTTCTCTTCTCCGGATTATTCGGGCGACTTTACCATCTTCCCCATCGCTGCAGACTGCGAAGTCTTGCCCAACCAGCTGTCCCATTCCGGGCTTAGTCCCGCTGCCAAAGCGCTGCGCAAAAATGTAATCAACGATATAATCCGTTATTCTACCGGTGGAAATTTATACCTGCGAGCGCACTCCTCCTATACCTACAATGATGACCAGGGCGTACAGATAACGCTTCCGCCCGGTTACGGAGTGACCATTTTCCTGCGTTTTCGCTATATCCTGCGCAAGATTTTCGACTATTTCGGGTTAACCTTGGAGCAAAACGTATTCGACACCGACAGCACATTAAAAAAATGCTGCGTACTCAATAATACAATGGACGCGCTCATGCCCGGATATTTTATAGAAAGCCAGCTCGTTCCCGATTGCACGGTCAATGAATTTCTTGACGTTGTGCGCGAAGGCATCAATGCGGATTTCTATGTGAATGTGGAGGAAAAAACGGCAAGATTAGTCCTATTTGACGACATACTCTCTGCAGAGCCGGACATGGACTTGACAGGCTACCTGTCAAAGGAATTTGACGGTATTGCATTCTCCACTCCCAAGCAAGTCTCCCTAACAATAAATAAAAACCTGCCACTTACGGCAACTTCAACGGAAACCCTTTATGAATTTCAGTCAAAGTACCCTGAATTTTATATGTATGAGCCTACATTTCCGGATAACAAAATATTCCCGGACAGTTTCAGATCTTCTATATGGAAACATTCACTGGTTCAGGGATGGTGGAAAGCCGACAGGCTGAGTTCGATGAATTTCAATTATGACACGATGGACGGGTTCGAACGCGAAATCCATACCATACCCTGCGAAGTGCCGGTATCTATTCTTGGAAGCGTAGAAGGAGGAGAAATATATTATTTGACAATTACCGGGTCCGCCCGGAATCTGAATTCTTTTATCATTGTTGACAGCCAAAAACAAACGGTTGATAATGCGGAATGTCCCATTATGTTGAGTCTTGAACTATCGGATATAGTGAAGCCCGGTGAAACGGTCAGAACCGGCATGTCAAACTCAGGAAGGCTGACCAGCCATGCGGACAGCCTGTTATTATGGGATGATCGCGGGTTGTTTAAACGGTTTTTTACTACGTATGATAACATCCTGCGCACATCCTTTCATCTAATTACATACCATGTGAGAATGCCCCTGTCCTTATTGCATTCTTTTCGTTTCGACAGGTTAAAAATAATCAATAACCAACCCCTGTTGCCGGTTTCACTGAAATACAAACTGACCAATTCAGACAGCAGTAACAGCATAGAAGTGGAAATGGCTGCAAGAACCATAAAATATTACCAATAGAACGCATGGCAATACAGATAGATAAACATCCTTCGTTATACAGTTTTACCGGAAATCCCATCCTGTTCGAGCTGACCGCCGATACTGCCGATGCGGTGGAAGTACAAATCTCCTGTTCGGGTCTCACGCAGCAGGCAACCTATTATCCTTTCCGGTCAGGAGAACAGTACAAAGTAAAAATGGATGTATCGGAATACCTGTATCCGGATTCCGGCTTGCAGCTACCGGTAAAAAATCAAATAATCTACGAGTGGAGCGAGTTCAAGCTGTCCTACCGGGTCGAAATCGGAACGGACTATGTTTTCAACGGCTTCGCATTCAGAGGAGGTATATCCAAATACGCCTGGCAGAAGCTTTCGGAAATAGACAGCGATTATTTTGCTTTCCGCCTGAACAACAGCAGTGGACAATTTTTGTTTACCACCCGCACCCATTCCAAAGAAATCAGGTTGCGCGAAACCGAACTGTTTCCCTTTGTCTTTATCAGCCCGGGCAAGGTTTTTGTTTTTCAAGCCGAATCCGGAGAAACCATCCAGACGCCTGCCATACAGGCAGGCGCTCTCTGCGTATTAAACATGCAGCAAGCGCTGAAAGCTTTTGAAAGCCGGTACGCCATACACCCCGCGCGCATAGAGGTGAAACCTGCCGGCAGTTATGCCTTCCATTTTAACATACAGCCCGGCATGGTAACGGAAGAAACCTACCGGATTCTATTTCGGAATTCCCTCGGTGCATACGAACAGATTGAAATTACCGGACAAGCCACCTATACGCCCGAATTTCAGGAACAGGAAAGTTACAACGCGCTCTCGCGTTATAATTTCTTTGAAGAAAAAAGGGAGCGGTTGCAGAGCAAGCGGGTCATTGTGATTGAAACCGGCTATCGAAACAGGGAAGAGCTGGAGTTTATGCTGGATATGGTGAAAAGTGATGAGATTTATTTCATCTATCCCGATCAAACATCTTTCCAATGCCGGGTTACTGCCGAAAAGGCGACATTCCGCCATCGAATCGTTTCACCAACCTCCTTGAATATAAAAATAACGGAAGTTACGGAAGAAATATACAATACGCCACAATTGCCATTCTTCCCCACTCCCACGCCCACGCCTACCCCTACACCGACACCCACGCCTACTCCTACTCCGACACCAACGCCTACCCCTACGCCGACACCAACGCCTACCCCTACACCTACGCCAACGCCTATATAAATTAGGAATATGGATTTTATAACAAACTTAATACGTAAATGAATATGCCGGTTATATCTGTTCTGATGCCTGTGTACAACACAGGAGACTATGTAAGAGAAGCTATTAATAGTATCCTTAGTCAGACATTCATTGATTTTGAACTTATAATTATCAACGATGGTAGCACCGATCACAGTGTGGAGGTAATTAAGAGCATTAACGATAGACGGCTGGTATTTATTGACCACAAAGAAAACGCGGGTAATTATCCGCGTCGCAATGAAGGCGCGTGTATTGCGAGTGGAAAGTATATTGCAGTAATGGATAGCGATGATATTGCTATGCCGGAACGTTTGGAAAGACAATTGGCAGTCATGGAAGCGGATACGACATTGTTGGCATGCGGAACGAATTACACATTTATTGGAGGGGTGGAAGGAGTTTTAAGAACATGTCTCTATGAAGATATAAAAGTAGCTCTACGGACATGTAATTGCTTTCTGCATACATCTTTAATGATTCGCAGAGAAGCATTTATAAAAGCAGGTGGTTATAACGAGAGTTATCGCTATTCATCCGATTATGATTTAATGCGCAGGTTGGCTTTGGAAGGTAAAATCATTAACTTGCCGGATAGACTGCTACTGTATCGTGTTCATAGCGGGCAAATATCAATGAAGTTTTTCAAAGAACAAGATGAATTCGCCAACAGGATTCGCTCCAAATACGACCATGTATAACCCGCATCCCTATATTAATACCTGTATTCAACAATCAAAAGATGATACCAAAAATTATACATTACTGCTGGTTCGGCAAAGAACCTTTGCCGGGGAAGATGCAGCGTTGCATCGCATCATGGAGAAAGTTTTGTCCGGACTATGAGATAATACTATGGAACGAAGAAAACTTTGACCTTTCGATAAGCAATTTCGCCCGCGAAGCATACGAATCCGGCAAATTAGCCTTTGTTTCCGATTTTATACGAATATACTTACTATATACATACGGAGGTATTTATTTGGATACCGACGTTGAAGTGTTGCGACCATTGGATGATTTGTTGAACAATGAAGCGTTTTCGGCATTAGAAAACCCTGACTATGGCTGGATCGGAATGGGTACGGCGGTGTTGGGAGCTAAAGCGGGCAGTCGTTGGGTAAAAGAAATCCTGCATTATTATGAGAACTCACACTTCATCCATCCGGACGGCTCGCTCAACATGGATATATACATACACGGACACATTACCGGGCAGATGTACGGCGTTTTTCACGCGGACACGCACGATTACGGCGAAGTGAAGATATACGAAAAGCAGCTTGTCTATCCGCACAATGCACTCCACATAACGGCGGACAGCTATACAATTCATCATTGCACCGGCTCATGGGTAACACCCGTATCGGTAGTAATGCCTGCCTATAATGCAGCCAAAACTATTGCAGAAGCCATCCGAAGCGTACTTGACCAGACCTGCACTCGCTTTGAACTGCTTGTGATAGACGACGGTTCAACAGACAACACCGCAGACGTGGTGCGGTCATTCAAAGATAACCGCGTAGTGCTGATCCGGAACGAGCACGATTATATCGGTTCTCTTAATTTAGGACTTCGCCGCTCAAGCGGAAAGTATATTGCAAGAATGGATGCGGACGATGTGATGTTTCCGAAAAGATTACAGCTTCAATACGAAACAATGGAAACACACACTGAGGTTGCTGTTTGCGGCACGTGGATGCGTCGATGGGAACAGGGGAGAAACATAGAATATCAGGTGGAATATGGCAGCGGTTTGTTGGATAATCCTTTTTCGTTTCTAAAAGGCGGAAATAGCCTGTTGCCTCATACAACCGCCTTCATCAGAAAAAATTTCTTAACGGAAAACCATCTTCAGTATGATAAAAATTACACTTATGCGGAAGACTACAAGCTATGGTTCGATATAGCTGCGTTAGGCGGACAATTTTATATCATCCCACAATCACTGCTACATTGCAGGTATCTTACAACCGGTGCAAGTTATACCCATGCAAGGGAACAGGAAGAAGCAACGGAACGTATCCGCAAGGAGATTGCAGCACATCTCAGTCCCTCCCTGCTTACCATCATCATTCCGTTCCTGAACGAGGGGGAAGAACTGGAACGAACCCTGAAATCCATCCGGCAAACAGCAACCGGATCGCCGGATATTATCCTGATTAACGATGCCGGTACAGACGGTTACGATTACAAAAAAACAGCCGTATCTTATGGTTGCCGGTGCATACGGCATACAGAGCGGACAGGCGTTGCCGCTTCACGGGATGAAGGGGTAAGAGAGTGTAACACGCCTTATTTCCTGCTTCTTGACGCGCACATGGAATTTTATGAAAAAGGCTGGGATGAGCGGATTATACGCTTGTTGCAGGAAAATTCCCATAGCCTGCTATGCAGCCAAACGCGGGTATTATGGGAAACCCGTGATAATTGTGACACCGCGCAATCTCCTGTTTTTGGAGCGTGTTTCGATCAGGAAAACAGCATTCAATGTTCGTGGAACCACCAAGACCCCGATCCCGGAAAGCCCCTCTCCGTAATAGAGTGCATCAGAGGTGGTGCATACGCTTGCAGCAAAGCATATTGGCAACATTTGCACGGCTTGGAAGGATTGGTACACTATGGGTTCGATGAAGAATTAATCAGCAGGAAAGTATATGAGGGCGGGGGTACGTGTTTGTTAGTAAAGGATTGGACAGTAGGGCATGTTTACAGGCAAAAGTTTCCATACAACGTTGAGAATAAAGATTTGGTTTACAATCAACTGCTTATTATCGAATTCTTTTTTGAAGGTGAGCGGAAACAGGACTTGGTGCAATCTTTGCAAAACACCTATGGCGACACATTCAACCGGGCAGAACAGATGATAAAGGCAAATTACAAATGGATAGAAAAAGAAAAAGCCTATTTGAAATCAATTAAAAAGCGCTAATTTTGCACTGCCCAAAAATGTACTTATCAAACTCTTCTATCGCGTAACCTGTAAAACCGGGTTCAGGCAAGTAACACCTGTGGGCGCGCGATAGAAGGGTTTGTTTTTTATAAATAGCTATTAACAAAAAAATAAACAAAATGAAAAAAATTGTAGTACTGATTTGCCTTTGTGTTGCAGCAACATTGGGGTATGCACAAGAAAATCCCCTGAGTTTTGAAGAAGTAATACAGGAAGAAGGAAAATCGGCAAAAGAATTGTACACGATAATCAAAACATGGGTTGCATCAAATTTTAAATCTGCAAACGATGTTATTCAAATGGATGATTCAGAAAGTGGTATATTAATATGTAAAGGAAATATCAGTTATAAAGCTCCTGGAGGAATGAGCTATAGATATATAGATGGACATATAAATTTCACATTGAAAGCGCAAACGAAAGATGGCAGATGTAAAATTATCGTTAGCGATTTTACTCATTTTTCCGAAGATTTACAAGAGGCAAAAACATGGAGTTTTGGACTTATTACTGACCGCGAAAAATATAAACCAAGTGGCTTACAAGATAGCAGATGGAAAAAGACATGGCCGGATTTACAAACTGTTTCTAAAAAACAGGCACAAGAAATTATTGCTTCAATAAAAATTGCCATCTCAAAAACAACTGATAATTGGTGATTTAATTTTTTTCCCTGGTATAGTTCCATAAAAACAGGATAGTGAAAAACAAATTATTCATTTTTCAATTCCTTATCGTATTATTAATCAGTACTGGATTACAGGCACAAACTTATGTAAAAGTAAGCAAGTCCGCATCGGAGGAATTTATCCGGCATGCCGGGTTTGAGGTTTCTTACAATAAGAAGAACAAAATACCCAACTACACGGCATACATTCATACACGCGATAAGGAATTGAAAAAAGTAACCAACCGTACCGGTTCGATATTTGTCAAAGACCCTGACACTTCTGCGCCTCAAGCTGCCAATGCAGATTACAAACGCAGTGGATATGACAGGGGACATTTGGCTCCGGCAGGAGATATGAGATGGTCTTTCCAAGCCATGAAGGAATCCTTTTACTTTACAAACACAGCTCCGCAAAACGGAACTTTAAATCGGGGAGAATGGAACAAGCTGGAACAGATGGTTTCCAAATTGGCAATAAAGTACGATTCTATCTATGTGATTACGGGAGTAATTATAGAAAATGACGGCAAGTATATAGGGGATAGCGTGAAAGTGCCGGGTTTCTTTTATAAGGCATTAGCAAGGAAAGTAAACGGCAGGGTGGTTTCGATGGCTTATCTGATGCGAAACAAAAAGCCGGCAAAAGATGACACATATAATCATAGTACCACGACGGTAGCTGTTATAGAATCCATGACAGACAGCAAGTTGTTTGTAAACTTCAAAAAGATTGACAAGGGGAACAAAAATTTTGATTGGTTTAATTTGAATCATTAATCGCCAACGATTATAAATTGTTCTTTTTGATTAATCATTTTTCCATTGTATCTCATCAAAGGTTTCATCTTTAAAAACATCAGGCATTAATAATTTATCGCCGTCATTCTCATGCATCCGCATTGACGCTTCTGCCCATCCGGAACGTGGATGTTGTTCTATGACTGTTTCCCCGTCCTCTTTATTGTTTACTATTTGTGCAAGCGTTGTTTTCATCTTATTATAGCATATAACGTTGAATCTCTAATTGTCTTTCTTTGATTGCTTTTCTTGTAGTAATAATTGTCGCATGTATTCTTTGTTGTATGCTTCTCCACGAATAAGAATTCGTTGAAAACCAATGGTCTTTTCATCAAAAACAAACAAGATGAAAGTGATCCTGTAATCGCCCATTCGGATACGATATGCTCTTTTTGTAGCGCCTACCAATTTTTTACATGGAATGTCTTCTATACTTTTAGCTTCTTCTACTTCCGATACTATTTGTAAAAGGGAAGCCAAATATTGCTTCGACAATTTTTCAATATCTTTATTGAATTGTTTCCCAAACACGTACTTCATCTCTTAATTTCTTTACATATTTTAGTGTTTCTTCTTCCGAAAGCCATTCGTTTGCTTCCGGAGTGGAAGATAATTGTAAAAGGACCAAGTCTTCATAAGTTTCTTCAACCTTTTCTTCCAAGATTTCTTCAATGTATTTCTTCAAAGAAACGCCTTTAGAAACAGCTTGCAAGGAAAGAACCTTCATAGTATCTTTAGGCAGATCTATTAGTTTCTTTTGCCTCTCTTTTTTAAGAGTATTCACGTTAGCCATATAATTCAGTTTTAACTATCTAATCAGTTTTAACTATTAATTGTAATGCAAATATATAACATATATATTATATATACAAATTTTATATTTTTTCTTGTACATTCCAAATATTCTCCCTATATTTGCAGTGCAAAATTAAGTAGAGTAAATCTACAAACCGCAGGGCAACGGATAATGCCCACAATTTTGCGGGCTTTTTAATGTCCGTATTTTACAATATAGGCGACTGCCATTCCTTGTGATTTTGTTTGCTCTACGGAGTAGATTACTCACTTAGTTTTGCGACGGGGAATGTGCAGCCGTCTTTTTTTCTGTACTATAATGCAAAACTAAGTGATTATGAACAACGAAACCCAACCGAACGCTACGGCGTTAATTTCTCCTGAGATCCTTCAGGCGGTACAGCACCTGCAAGTAGGTGGCTATGTACCTATGCTTACCCAGCATCTGGAAGAAATGCTTAATTTCTTTATTGAAGACACTGATACGGATTTAAGCAACGACCAGAAATTAGAATACATCCAAATCCTGCGTAGCACGCAAAAGGCACTGGAACCATTTGCCGTACCCGAATGGACGATAGATAAGGAAGAGCAAAAGTTTACCCTTGGATTACAACAACGCAAACTCCGACAAGAGATTACAGACCCTTTTATTAGCTGGGCGGATGAGTATTTTTCAAATGATGAAAAATTCGATGTAAGATTATCAGGCAAAGAGTTATACGAGGCTTTTTGCAACTACGATCCGATGCAAGAAAAATTTATCTCACCGACGATGTTTAAAAAGAAATTTATGCAATATTGCCTATTCAAAATATCTGTATTTAATCCGCAGCAATACGAATACTTAATGCAGTGTTATCACGCTCTATGTGTAGAGAAAGGAGGTGAATCATGACGATCACCTACTATGCCGACGGCTCTCTTACGGATGTGTTACAAGTCGCCAATGAAATCTATGCTGAAACAGGCATGCTTCCTGAAAAAATCATTACCGATAAAAAAGAGGAAGTTCGGTTTGAGAAAAAGGAATATCATCTGCTTCGCAAAGGAATAATCGATGACGAAACCTATATTGCTAACAATCTGCTTTAAACTATGCTTATATGTCCATTATAGCAAACTATATTTATGGTTTTACAGGAATATAGTTTTATAGGAATATAGGAATATAGGAATGTAGGAATATAGTTTTATAGGAATATAGGAATATAGTTTTATAGGAATACAGGAATATGGTTTTATAGGAATATAGTTTTACAGGAATACAGGAATATAGTTTTATAGGAATATAGTTTTTAATCTTTATTTATATCTTTGGCATTATGAAAAAAGTTATCTCAATTATTAATCACAAAGGCGGGGTTGGTAAAACAACAAGTGCCGTCAACATAGGAGCCGGATTGAATGTTTTAGGAAAAAAAGTTTTATTAATAGACTTTGATCCACAGGCAAATTTAACCATCAATCTTGGGTTGGATACCACTGGAAGTAACAATATCTATGGAGCTTTGCGAGGAGAATATCTTCTGCCCATCGTGAATTACAAAGAAAACATAGATGTGGTATGCTCCACACTTGATTTATCTGTCGCCGAAATGGAACTGAATCAGGAACCCGCCAGGGAATCCATATTAAAACGATTGATCGCTCCGGTCTTGGATAAGTATGACTACATCGCAATTGATTGTCCGCCATCGTTGGGTCTTCTAACCCTGAATGCTTTAACAGCTTCGCAATTGACTATTATCCCCATCGAATTGTCCAATTTTGCCATCGTCGGCATGACAAAGCTTTTTGAAGTAATCAGCAAAGTGCGTGAAAGAATTAATCCGGAATTGGAAAATTACCGGATATTAATGACACGCACCGACAAACGGCAAGCCATACACAAAGAATTGTCCGAATATTTACTTAAGAAATTCAATGAAAACATCTTCCAAACAGAGATACGTTCCAATGTAAAGATATTGGAATCACAAATGGAGAAGAAAGATATATTCTCTTTTGACAAAAACTCAAAGGGAGCTATTGATTACATGAATCTATGTAACGAAATTATCCACATATAAATCAATATTATGTCCAAATCAAGAATAACGGGGATAGACGCTTTGATTCAGAATACAGAAAAGCAGCTCGATACGGAAAAGGAAAAGCAGCTCGAAAAACCACAACCCCATCCTCAAAAACATACGAAAATGTCGAAAGTCTGTTTCGACATTCCCGTAACATTAAAAAAAGAGATGGGTATCTATTGTGTTAAAAATGATATTAGTATCAAAGACTTCATCGCCGATGCTATAAAAATTCGGTTGGGCAAAGAATAGAAAGTATAGACAACGAAGTCCATACTCGTAAAAAGGCAATCGAAAGGTTGCCTTTTTTACATAAAATGCTACCGAATTTGCGTAGCTTACCTTATCTTTGCCGTCGTAATGTATTTGTATATTGTACTGTTTAAAAATCTGCACAAAGAAAGCAACCGCATGGCTGCTTTTTTTGTGCAGATTTTGTGCAAGTTTTGTGCAGATGCAATTTGCTGATACTTAATAAAATAAAGATGATTTACAAAATGTTGCACAATTGTACGACTTTTTTACCATTAAAATGACAGCCTCCTTTTACAGATTAAAGTCATTAAAGACCTTAATACCCTCCTGCTTACTCTCATCCAAAACGTGGGCATAGACTAACGTTTCTTTTATCTCCGAATGCCCCAAAATTTCTTTTAGCGAAGCTAAATCTTTCGTCTTTTTCAAGAAAATAGTTGCAAACGTATGTCTGCCTACCTTGTGCGTTATACGCTTATCTATTTCTGCGATTCGTGCAATTTCTTTTAGATGTTCATTCATTGTTTGATCAGCCGGAAGAACTTCAAAAACAGACCCTTTTTTTCTTGTGCCAACAATATTATGCAGCACAGCGCGCAAAGGTTCTGAAACAGGAACTTGTATCGGCATCGGTTTACTATTGCGTAGCTTTACCCGGAAATAGGTAAATGAATCTTCATTGAATTGTTCAAGCAGTAATGGCTTTGCGTCACCAACATGCAAAGAGCTGAAGCACAAAAACAAAAAGAACTCCAGCGTCTTGTGTAACCGGTATTCCAAATTTCCTTCACTATACAGCTTAACCATTGATTGCAATTCCTGTTCTGTGAGGTAAGTGCAGTTAGACGTTGTTTTTTTTATGCTCCAATTCTCGAAAGGGTTACTATCCATGTAGCCTGCTTTATGGGCTGCTCTTACATATTTTCGTAGCGTGGACATATTTTTATACGCCGTATTGTCGTTATTGCCAAGTTCTTTCCTCAAATAAATGAAATACCCATCCAGCCAATCCTCTGTTATATCATCAAAAACTAACCTTGAATTATATTCTTTCAGTTTTTTTATTACTGATAAATGTGTCATAAGGGTAGCATACTCCATTTTCGCTGACACTTTTTTTTGGTATTCGGTAACGAAATCAAAAAATGTGTCATAATCCGCAGGACGATGGTATGCACGTAGAAAAGCATCACGCGTTAGTGTCCTGTCTTTTAGTCGGTACTTGACAAAAACATTGTTGATTCTTGAGAGTATGTTTTCAATAATTAGATTCTTGTCCTGTGCGTATTTATCTCCGGTTCCGATACATTGTTTTTTTTCATCCCAATTTTTCCCATTGACGACAATCTTTGTTGAAAAATTGATTTTCTCACGGTTCACGTAAAAGGAAACCCAAACGATCCCATTTTCTAACGTTGGGTTGTGTTTTCGCAGGTAAATTTTAACATTTTGCACGGGCTACAATTGGTTCATTTTTTGGTGTAAAATTACATTCCGGTCTACACTTGCACGGTTTTTTTCAAAAACAGTCTGGTAGATAAGTGATTGACTGCTATAAAAATACGAAAGCCACACTTTTTCAAGTATGGCTTTTTACGCAATAAAGAGGTTCTTGGCGGAAGTTTTTCCTTGCTGATTTTCACTAACATACGTTTCCACCGGACTACAAAGGTCTACATTAATCATTATCGGTTACTTGATTATTTTTATTTTTTTGCTGGCAAGGTATTCATCGAATTCAATCAATGAAAAATTCATTTCAAAAGTATTGATATTCCGACTTACCTGACGAATCATATTAGCCACATAATTAATATACTCTAATGGTTCTAATTTTAATCTGGTCATTCGTTCCACATACTTGTTATAATTTATCAATACATGATTACATCCAAATACATTTTTAATATTAATCCATCTCATATAACCACGACTATAACAATGCTGATAGCATATACACTGTCTTATTATATCATCTTCAGTTTTTACTATAGCGGAATATAATACATCAAAAATTTTGACAACTACATTATTTGCATCGTTTGTTGTTACCTCATCTAAAAAAACTACTTCTAAATCAGAACAAGAAACGTAATGCAAAACCTCTTTCACTTTTTTATAATCAAAATGGTCTGTTTTCAACTCATTACCCACTTGAATAATTAAATTTTCCTCCATTAATCCTGTCATAATTATTTATTCATCAGTATTTGTATCGTTCTTTCTTTTTCTTCTAATAAAATTTTCAAATGTGCTATCTCTCTATTTTCATTCTTATTTTTCATTACTTTCATATTTGCATCGCCATATATAGAAGCTGCACCACCCTGATTAGTAACCGAATTATTTCCAGATAAATTAAAATCACCAAAGAAAATGCCAGCAGGAACCTCTAAAACTTTTGCAATATCTTCTAGCGTTTTAGTTGTAGTGCTTCCTTTCCTTATGATTTTCTGTATTCCATCATCACTAATGCCTATCTGAATAGCAATTTCATGCAACGTAATCTTTTTCTTTTCAGCTAAATCTCTAATGAGTTGGAAATTTGCCATAAAAAATCATATACTTTTTGTATATATTAACAATAAAATTTGTCTATACATAGACAAAATGTCTATATTTGTCTTATAAAATTAAACAAAATAAGTATATAATCATAATTTTTTATTACAAAAATGAAAAACGAACTGACAATTATAAGTAAAAGCCTTCCCGAAGGCTCATTAAAATTGATAGCTGACAAGGTTGGCTGCTCGTATGGTACAGTATATAATGTTTTCCATTCAAAGCATTCTGGCAAACAATCCCGATACCAAAAAGATATAATCGACGCTGCAATTCAGATAGTGAAAGAAAATATCGCGACCAAAAATGAACTTGAAAAGACGGCTCAAAATCTCCTAAAAGAAAGCATTTAGGAACAATAAAACTCCACCACATATAATTAAAACGCACGGTGCTGAAAAAAACTTTTTTTCGGAAAACCATTTTAATGTGCACACAGATGGATGAAAAAGAAGCAATAGAAGAAACAATTAAGAAATTACACGAATCTTACCAGTTCCATCTTGGACTTGCAGAATTTCATGAAAACAGAGCCATTGACGAAACTTGTAATGCTGAAGAAAGAGAATTTCACCTGCAAAAGATGAAATACAATGATACACTTTGCGAATCTATTTCAAACCAAATTAAGGCCATCTATACTAAAAAACAAAACAAAAATAAAACCATGGAAGAAAAAATCAAAGAAGTACAAGAATACTTCATCAATAAAATTCTGAATGGAGAATTTGAAGTGAACATAGAAAAAAGTGACGAATATGCTTTAGTTATTGAGATTGATGAAAAATATGAATTTTCAATTTGGGCTGAAAACGACATAAATAGTAGACAACAATACACTACTTCTAAATATCCTAATTTCATGCAACTTGGAGAGTTTAGCGATGAACTAAAAGAAGTAACAGATAAACATGTCGTAGAATACCGTTCTAATCATTTAAATAGACTAAAAGAAAAAGAGATAAGAGAACTCGAATTGCGACTTAAAAAATTACGTTCCGATTATCAACAAGACTAAAATAAAAACCAAAACGCCATGACCTTACAAGAAGCAAAATCAATTTATGAAGATGCCGGTCAGATAACGCTATATGCCGACACTCCCGTAACATACCATTCAATTCTCCAGAAAGCAGAGGAAACCACACCCTATGCGCGTATTTTGTACTTAGGCATAGCCGGACGGCGCATCACCATCATCGCCTCACATATCGCAAAAGAAGAAGAAAAACAAATACAAGCCGGAAGTAAAGTGCGAATCATCAAAACCCTCAATGAACTTATTTCACACGAAGTACATACCGTTATTGAACGCCAAAATACTGATAATGAGGGAATTGTGCATGTCCGTCTCGAAAACGGAAAATGCTATCCCTGCACCTCATTAAAGTTAATAGAGAATGTTAAAAAAAACGATTAAAATAAGAAGTAAAAAACGCTCAAATCCCCTTAGAAACAGCTAAAAAGCCCTTTAAAAAAGGTATATTTGTAAGTATTTTACTTACTCAGAAATGATAAAATATATGTATATAGACATTGACAAATTACAATATTTTTCGATACATCACATTGCATCAGAAGACGCATTACTTATTGCCTCCTGTTTAAATAAGAGCCAAAACAATCGAATGGTGAGGTTAGGGAAAAAATTAACAATTGAAGTTGCAAAAAGTATAGCGGAAAATCAGAACAATAAAGCACCGGTTAGCTGATGTTTTTAGAATCGTTCGACATAGAGAAAATTGAAAATGCCTCAAAAGGAAGATTGATAGAGGTAATAGAAGATTTTATTACTCTTCAAAAAGAGCGAAGTGGTTCTTCATACGTGGGAGATTGCCCGCACTGTAAAGCAACAAACAAATTCAAAATAGACGCTCGGAAAGAAGCCTTTCTTTGCGTTACTTGTCATAATGTGTCCGGATACGGTGCGAAATCATTTCTGATGAAAGCGATGAACAAATCCTTTCCTGAGGCGATGGAGTATTTAGCGCACAAATTCCACATAGATATATCCAAACCGGAACCACCACCCCAAAAATCGGTTTCCAAAATGAAATCCGGTTCTAAATCGGCAAAAGGACAAGATGTAAATTCTTTCTGCGCCAGGATGCTTTCCGAATCCGGATTAACCTTTGAAGACGTAACAGCACATATCTATCGGAAAGACGAAACAAAAACAACTATTCAAACCCGTACATTTCGCGCTGGAACATTAGACGAAACAGGCAACATCACACCCAAAGGCGATGATGTTATTATTGAATATTACGATCTTGACGGATTACCTGTTACCTATCTGCGTAAAGACAGCAGAAACAGGGAAAGTGGAGAACGAAAAGAATACTACCGCATCCGGTGGCAGCATCCGGAGGCACACCTCGACAAAGAAGGAAAGCCATACAAGTACCGATCCCCATACGGAAGCGGAACGCCCGTTTACATACCGGAACGCCTGCGAGCCATGTATAAATCCGGAACACCCATTGAAAGGCTCTATATCCAAGAAGGCGAAAAGAAAGCCGAAAAAGCCTGTAAACATGGTATTCCTTCCATAGCCGTATCAGGCATACAAAATTTAGGTAACAAAGGTGTACTTCCCGAAGATGTTGTTACCATCATCCAAAAATGTGAAGTCAAAGAAGTAGTATTTATTTTTGATTCTGATTGGGACGATCTTTCCAATAATATCCGTATCAACGACCAAGTAGAAAAGCGACCCCGCAATTTTTTCTTTGCAGCCAGAAACTTCAAAGAATATATGCGGGCATTAAAAAATCGCAACATCTATGTAGAAATTTTTATCGGACATATAAACAAAAATGAAGCGGGCGACAAAGGAATCGACGATATACTTTCCAACACGTTAAGAGGCAAAGAAGAAGAACTGATTAAAGACGTTGATGAAGCGATTAATGCCAAAAAGGGATTAGGCAGATACGTGGAAATGTTCAAGATTACCACATGGACAGACCACAAATTAATGGAACTTTGGAACCTGCATTCTCATGAAGCTTTTGCCAATCGACACAAAGAAATCCTTAAAAATTTACCGGAGTTCGTATTTGGACGTTACCGGTGGAAATTCAATGAAGAAGGTAACGTTATTTTAGCGCAACCTTTTGATGAAGACGAACAGTTTTGGGAAGAAGTCAACAAAACAGACAGAAGCGGAAACCAACGCACAGAATACGAATTTCGTTACGTAAATTCCAAAAACTTTCTTCAAAATCGCGGATTCGGCAGGTTGCGCCGACTCGACAATACCTACCAATTTATACACTTGGATTCTCCTGTTGTACGAACTATTGAAGCATCAGAAGCGCGCGACTATCTATTTAATTTCGCAAACCATTATTGCAAAAAAGAAATCAACGAAATGCTAATTAAAGGTGTATCACAATACGTAGGACCGGATAAGCTAAGTTTACTTTCCTTTATTGAACCCAATTTTATCAATCCCACACGCGATAGTCAATACTTTTATTTCGATAAAACTTGTTGGCAAGTAACTGCCGATAAAATAACAGAAGTCGGTTATGAAAGTTTCTCCCATCACATCTGGGAAGAACAGCGAAAAAACACACCTGCCAAATATCTTGGACAACCATTAATCACTTACACGGAAGAAAATAAAAAATACCATTATACATTGTCTGAAAACGGCGAAAAATGCCATTTTCTAAACTTCCTTATCAATACCAGCAATTTTACGTGGCGTAAGTCTCCCGCTGAAATTGAAGAAGAAGAAATCAACGAGAATAACATACACCTCTTATCCAAACTTTGCGCAATCGGTTACATGCTGATGGAATGCAAAGATGCCAATGTTGCGCGCGCTGTGGTAGGTATGGATGGTAAATTATCCGAAGTCGGGGAAAGCAATGGACGTTCCGGCAAGTCCCTGATTGGCGAACTCATGCGCAGGGTAATCCCCATCGCATACGTTCCGGGTAAGAACCGTGATTTATTCAGTGATCAATTTCGCTGGAACGACATCGTGGAGAATACCAAACTCGTATTTATAGACGACGTACTTCGCAGTTTTGATTTTGAGCAGTTATTTCCGAATATAACCGGCGACTGGAGCGTCAATTACAAAGGAGGGCGACGTGTTACCTTCCCATTCACCAAAAGCCCCAAAATCTATATAGCAACCAATCATGCCGTAACCGGTTCCGGTTCCAGCTTCACAGACCGCCAGTGGTTACTCGCCTTCTCGGATTTTTATAACGACGAACATAAGCCTATCCACGACTTTGGATGCCTGTTTTTTGATGAGTGGGACTTTGAACAGTGGAATCTCACTTGGAATCTCTTAGCAAACTGTATACAGCTTTATTTAAGATTTGGAGTAACACAAGCTCCCGGCGAACGCTTGCAACAGCGAAAATTGCGACAGGAAATCACAGAGCCACTCCTGTCATGGGCAGATGAATATTTTTCCGGTGAGGATAAATTCGATACAAAGCTACCGAGAAAAGACTTATACGATGCCTTTTGCAACTATGACCCAATGCAACGCAAATTCATTTCGCCAACTATGTTTAAGAAAAAATTCATTCAATACTGCCAATTTCGGGAATACGCTTTTAATCCGCACAAATACGATCCGGTAACTGGCAAACCTCATCAATTTGACAAGGACGGAAAGCCGATTTTGGATGACAAATCAGCTGGCATAGAATACTTCATGATTAGCAATAAAGTAATAGAACCGGAAGCAACTAAAAAGGAAAAAACAAAACTAAGATATATACCTCCAACAAATGGATCTCTCTAAATACAGATTAAAAGATACAGAAGAAATTCTTTCTTTGTTCCGGCAAGACAAGGAAGGATTTCATAAGTTTTATAAGGAAGTGGAGATGCTACTAAACACTTTAAGAATAGGTGATTCTATATATATACCGGATGTATGCGAGGAAGATTCTTATATATATTTTGTTAAGTGTGTGGAGTTTTATATGTGTGAAGAAACGAAATACTTACAGGGAAATGATGCGCGTATTGAACTTTCTATTGACTATTCACGTATTATGCGCTGTTTAACATATTCTTAGAATAAGAATACTTTTACCTAAAGTAGCATCTTAGGTTACACAAATACAGTAATTTTATTTTTATTATGCAATAAAAAATGATAAAAAAAGAGAACAAAATAATGGTGATTATTTCGGAAGATTCGAAGCAACGAGAACGGATGGTGCGGCATTTGATAGTCAAATTAGGATTTGCTAAAATACCTTCCGATGCTTCGAAAATCATCAGTAAAGACATCCGTTTTATTGATATATCGACCGCATATTTTGTGTTTTGCATAAATTATAATTTTCACACATCTCCCATCACAAACCAGCGTTTATATGAATTGGCTGCACGGGGTATTGCTATCATCCTTGCCGTTCGCCGGTTGCCATGTGAGTATGAGGTAATGAGCCAAACAATCTATCCTTCCGATTTAGGACTTTAAGATCTGTTTGTTCCTGTTCCATTTTCGCTCCCGTTTGCATCCGCAACGGGATTTTTTGTTTTTCCCCGCCCCCTTTTTCATTAGTTTTAAAGAAAAAAATTGAACAATTGTGCGTAAAGCGTTGAATGAAAGACATATATATTATTTTTTTTTATTTTTTTATTTTACAAAAACGACCTACCTAAAAAAAGTATAAAAAATAGTGCGTTCGTGCAGAGTGCAAAAAAACGATTTTAATTAATTGATAATCATTTATTTATTTCTGCACGATTTCTGCACGATTCCGTACTTTTCGTACTTTTTTGCACAAAAAGGCAAAAAGTACGGAAAAATGAGAATCGTGCGGATTTTGTGCGAAAATCGTGCGCTTGTATTCTATTGATATAGAATAAGATAAATTTAGTTTTTGAGAAAAGCGCACGATTGCACAATTTTTTTCCCTTATTTTAGAAGGTCGTTTTTGATATGTGTGGGAAATTTAGATAAGAATTTTATTTGATTTTTTCTCAAGAAAAATGCCAATATATCATTAAATATCAGTATATTAGATGCTCTTTTCTGCTGATTTTTAAAAATATGACAACAAAAATTACCATCAAACAATACCTGAAAGAATACGTTGTCGGTAAGTTTTCCGACTGTAACGACAAAGCTCCTGTCAAATTTCCTGCTCATACCGACCTCTACATGGTGATATGGGACTCGTTGGTAAAACGCCCTGTAAACTGTCCCCTTGACACAGGGAATCTGGAAATCGTCTTACCCAACCGGCATGTAGGAAAAAAACCCCTGTATTACAATTACATCGGAACCGGTTCGCAAAAACTGATCCAAAAAAAGATAGAAAACATGATGTGGGCTGAATGCCGGGACTTCATTGAAAACAACAAGCAACGATACGGAATCTCCTATCTGAATTCCGTCAATCAGTTTCTTTCCCGTTACAATATAGATTCCATATCGCAGGATGCCCTGTTGAAAAATTTCTACCGCTGGAGATTGAAAATAAGACCACGACGAGAAAAGCGTCAGTATTGCTTCAAAAATAAGATTGAATAACCCTGTCGTTTTGTCCTTTTCTTAAGGAATGCGTTAACCGTATCACAGATGAATAAAATTATATGTCATTCCATTGAATTTGTCTTTGTACATGAAATTGAAAGCATGTCCGGACAAGAGGTCATTTTAAAACCCGGAGCGGACTGGAAAACCATTCCCTCCATCGAAAAGCCCGTTTACCGTTCCGACAGCAAACAAAATCCCGCCGGTACGTTTACCGACCAAAGCCTGTCTGCAAAAACAAGGCATAATCCGTATTTTCCACTGTATATCCATGCCAATCTATACATCATACTCCGCATCCATACCAATGAGGAAGTTTTAACGCTCGGTTCCATAGAGTACCCATTCGTTACTGAGGTTTCCTCCGATAAAATTCAGGACGACTATTCCTTCAAATCACAATCCCCGTTCTTCCTGTAAGTCCTTTACCAAGCCATTTATAAATGATAATATTGCGTAAAATAAACACGCAATGCTCAACGCGCTTTTTCTTCAGGAGATATTCGGTTCAAAATTGATTCTTCGCGATACAAGTCTGTATATTATCGAAAATATGATGCAGAAGCTGTCCGACAGTACGAAGATTACGGAGATTTCAAATAAAAAGCATACGGCTTCCAATGGGGATATGGATGGTAAGAAACAAAACCCTTACGACAGCCTGGAAGACAACTCAATCGTTATTATTACCATCTCCGGCATCATGTTCAAGTATGGCTACTGGGATTACGGCTGCGATGATTTTGCAGACATGATACGCCTTGCCGGTCAATCCGACCGTGTTACCGGTATCGTTCTTGTCATAAACACCCCCGGCGGTACCACAAATTCCATCATACAGCTGGAAGACGCTTTGCGAAACAGAACAAAGCCCTGCATTGCGTTAGTCGATGGACAATGCTGTTCGGGAGGAATATACATCGCTTCCTTCTGTGATGAAATATACGCCATGAACCGCATGTGCGAAATAGGAAGCATCGGTACCTATGCGCAGATTTATGACGAATCCGAAAGGTTAAAAAACTACGGGTATAAAATCATACAGATTTACCCTCCGGAATCAAAATATAAAAACCTTTCCCACCGTGAAGCGTTGGAAGGCAAGCCGGAACGTCTCATCAAAGAAGAACTGACCCCTTTTGCCATCCATTTTCAAAACATTATCAAGGAAAACATACCCGGAATTGATTTATCCGAAGAAGGAATTTTGGAAGGCAAGGTATTTTATTCCTATGACGCCGTAGCAAACAGACTGATAGACGGCATCATGAATCTGGAACAAGTCGTCAGCAGAGTAAGAGAACTTTCACAGATCAATCAAAACATATATTTACTATTTAAATAAAAAACCAATGAAAAAAAAGTGGCAAAAAAGACTTTTGGAAATTGTTTCCAAACTGAACTTCTCCCAAAAAATGAAAGAAGGGAAAATGACCGCAGAGGAACAAAAACAGTTATTCGCCGAATATGAAAAAACATTCAATATTTCATTTAAAGATGATAAAACGGCGGATGAAGACGAGACTGAAGAAGAAACAACGGAGGAATATGTATTGTCGGAAGAGAAACAACGGCAAATATTCGGACTGTTGAATGACAAAAAAGAAGATACGCCCCCTGAAGATCCCGCTCCCAAAACCAAGAAAGAAGCGTATGGAGCGATGCAAAAAAAAATCGTCGAACTGCAACAGACCATCAAGGAACTGGCTGATACTCCGGAAACCGAAAAACCCCTTACCGTTCCCGCCGGACAGGTAAACGAAGCCCGGATGATGTCCATGATGATGGGGCACACCCCCCATACGGCGACCCACCTGTTCGGCATTGAATGTGACTTCATGAAAAAAGACAAATGGTGGAATCAGATAACCGCCACGCGTAAGGCAGTATCTCTTGAAGAACTCAGCGATGAAGACAAGAAATCCTTTCAAAGTGAATTTAACGTTTACACCCAATCGCTCACGGAAAGAAGCCGTTTTTTGCTCGATACCAATGCCTTTGCTTCGCTCGATTATCAGAAGATGATTGAAGGAACGGCTCCCTTTGTTGACTATACCGACCTTGATTCCAAATTTGGAGAATACACGGTACGCCGGCAGGATATTATCCTCGCCTACTTCCGTTCCCTTCCTTCCGTTGCTGGGATATTCCCCGTACAGTCAGGAGTCCGCAACAAGGAAGTGGTACCGACGGTTCAATTTGGAGAACTCTCTCAAGGATACCGCGAAGGTAAAATATTCAAAGGCAATGTAAAGTTTGCAGCCGAAATTTACTTCGTAAAAGACGTCATGTTCAAATACATGTTCAGCGATATGATTGCCTTGCAAAAGCGTTACGTCATGGAACTGTCCAAAGGCTCATCTCCTTTCCAGTGGACATTCATCGAATGGGTCATCATGTACTTCGGACTGCAGTTGCATAATGAGCAACAACGCCGTCGCGTAGTCGGGTATCGCGTTCCCCAGCAAACGGTTACTGCCAATCCGGCAATGCTGGCTGCAGACGGAGTGCTTCGCGCCATTGAACGCGCGGAAGAAGAACTGAAAGTATTGCCCTTTGACGATTATAAGATGTATACCGAATCCACTATTCTGGACTATTTTGAAAGATTTTGGGACAATATAGACGACATTCTCCCCAATATGGAAGGACTTCAAATATACGCCAATGCCAAACATAAAAAATGGTATCTGCGCGCTTACCGGGAGAAATACGGAAAGGATATTGATTTTTCAGGCGTGCAGGACAGACTGATCGACGTGAATCCGGAACAAATTCTATGGGTTCCCAACATGCCTTCCAATTATTATAAAGTCTGGGCTACCTACCGGGGGAATATAGAAAATTTGGAATACGTACCCAATGAAATGTTAGGATTCAAATTCCGCGAAGGTTTCGAGAATGTAACTGTCCTGTCTCGCTGGATGGAAGGTTCTGTGGTTCAAAAAATCGGTGTTCAGTACAAAACCCGGGCAGACTTAAAGGCATCTGGGCGAAAGAATCAATATCTGTTTACCAATTTTCCGGTAACGGAACTGGAAGCCGGCGCAACTACTGTCGACGGTAGAATCAACAATCTGTTCCTGACAAAAGACAATGCTGCTACAACGGTATTGACGGACATTGAAAACGCTTCGGAAGAAACAGTCTATAAAATTATCTGCGGAGGATTGACCAACAAAACAACCATATCCAAGTCCGGTAAATTTGCCAACATCTCTGCAGATTGGATTCCGGCAGCCATAGGAGATTATATTAAACTGTATGCAGAACTTGAAGATTATGACCTGGTATTGGAAGGGCAAACCTTCAAGGCTACTCGTGCAACAGGTAAATTCCTTGAACTTGAACGGAAAGTTACAACTGCATAAAAAGAGAATAATTCTCATTATTAACATTAAAACAAATCAGTATGCTGTTTAATTTACCAAAAAGTGATAAAAATGCAAAGTTAGGGATGCCCAAATACCGGTTGTATGTTGCATTGTGGACAGATGTCGACGTAGAGAACTGGCCCGTTGCCGTTAATGCAACCATCTCCTCCTCCGTATTAAAAGAGGATAAAAAATACACCTACCTGGATGTCCGGGCAACATCCATCAAGCCAAATACGACGCCCGGCGAATCTCCATATAATGGAAAACTGATCCTTACTCCGATTATAGAAGGAATTTCAAAAGAATCCTTAAAATGGATCTATGATAATTCCGGTGAAGATTGCGTTGTTGTTTGGGAACGGTGTTCGGACGCGCAAAAATTTATCGGAGGTTCCCCGTGTTCAAGCGGACTGCAATTAAAATACACAGCTATTGGACCGCAGGATGGTGGAATTGATGGCATTGCGATTTCTTTTGAAGGTGGCGAATGTCCCGAACCGTTTTATTTTTACGACGGTCCCGTTCCGGTTGAAGAAGACCCGATTCCCACTCCACCTCCAAGTCTTGTTTCAAAAAAAACAACAACTAATGCTTAACAATGCTTAACAAATGGACTTTATAAAGAAAAACAACTTTATTGTCAAACATCGAAGTATTGAATTTTTTGATAGGGATTTGGATCTTTTTCATAAACATCTTCCTTATTCAAAATTGGATATGGAGCTTAGGCGTGTAAACAGTTACAACCGGTTAAAGCTTGATGAAAAAATGCTTTTTGAATTGCTTGAAAAAGTTACTCCGGAAGAGGTTTTGCAAAACAGGGAAAAAAAATCTGAAAGAAATCCGACACCTACGCCAACGC
>SNRY01000075.1_pt1 | contig 40778 bp, 35 predicted proteins | sample 4693421 | NCBI WGS metagenome assembly SNRY01 (sample SAMN11003215, study PRJNA524138) | termite gut metagenome | isolation source: Bacteroidetes bacterial symbionts from single cell of protist host amplifed... | host: Streblomastix strix ... | reverse complement strand
CCATACCCTGAGTAAATCTGTGAGAAGTTTTCCTATAAGGTGCTGAAAATTAAGGTTCTATACTAATATATCTGCAACTATTTTGCTCTAAAACAGAATATTATTTTAATTTTTGTCATGTACTTAGTCAAACGTATTAAAAATTCGACAGTTTCAAGCGTATGCTTAAAACTGCCGGATAAAACAGCTAATTTTGTCTAACTAACCTGTAACGCTATTTTAGGACGGGACAAATAGGGAAAAATGTTTATAAACCAAATGTCGTTTTTATCTTATCAACATAATCGATCTTTTCCCACGTAAACAATTCCACTTCCACGACTTTAGCCGGTTGATAGCGCGAATGAAATTGTTTAGTAATCACAGAAGGTATGCGTCCTGTATGTCCGTAAGCAGCAGTTTCACTGTATATGGGATTACGAAGTTTTAAACGATCTTCAATGGCTTTAGGTCGAAGATCGAAAAGTTCATCAATCTTCTGAGCAATTTCTCCGTCAGATATTTTTACATGACTACGCCCATATGTATTTACATAAATATTGATAGGACGAGCTACTCCAATGGCATAAGAAATTTGAACCAAAATCTCATCGGCTATACCGGCTGCTACCATGTTTTTTGCTATATGACGAGCAGCATAAGCTGCGCTACGGTCCACTTTACTTGGGTCTTTACCGGAAAAAGCTCCACCCCCATGAGCGCCTTTACCACCATAAGTATCAACAATAATTTTGCGTCCGGTCAAACCCGTGTCTCCATGTGGACCTCCAATAACAAATTTACCCGTGGGATTTACATGATAAATAATTCCCGTATTAAACAACGTTAGAATTTTGGTATGATTAATTGATGCTATCACACGTGGTATCAATATTTCTATTACATCTTTACGAATAATACTTAACATTTCTTCATCGGCTTTCAACTGAGCTTCGTGTGAATGGTTAGCCGGAAGGACAAAATCATCATGTTGAGTAGATACTACAATGGTATCAATACGTATAGGGATTCCGGTATCGCTGTATTCAATAGTAACTTGACTTTTAGCGTCAGGACGAAGATAAGTCATTACTTTTCCTTCACGACGAATGTCTGCCAATATCCGGAGAATTCTGTGAGCTAAATCGAGAGACAAAGGAATATAATTTTCCGTTTCGTTCGTAGCATAGCCAAACATCATCCCCTGATCTCCTGCTCCCTGATTCATCGGATCACTGCGTTCCACCCCACGATTAATGTCTGCACTTTGTTCGTGAATAGCAGAGAGCACTCCACATGAATTCCCTTCAAACATATATTCTCCCTTGGTATAACCGATACGTTGGATAACGTTACGAGCAACCTCCTGAAGATCTACGTATGCTTTTGATTTTACTTCACCGGCAAGTATTACTTGACCGGTAGTAACCAGCGTTTCACACGCTACTTTGGAATTGGGGTCATAAGCTAAAAACTCGTCAAGTACCGCATCTGATATTTGATCCGCCACTTTGTCGGGATGTCCTTCGGACACTGATTCGGATGTAAATAAATAACTCATACTTCTCTAAAATTTAAATAGTTTAACAATGAAAATTAATTATAAAAAGAGAAGTTAGGTAGGATATATACCGGCAGAAAAGAACGTAAAATTGGTTTTTAGCATTTTTTTCTGTGGTTGCAAGCTACTCAAATCTCTCCACATAATTTTATGGTGACAAAATTATTAATAATTTTGACATGAAACAAATATAAGATTATTAATTATCTATAATCATTTTTGTTTTATGAAATCTCTTTGTACTCTTTATAAAAAGGATTATTTTTGTAATCAGATTAAAGAATTGGTTCCGTAGCTCAGCTGGATAGAGCAACGCCCTTCTAAGGCGTGGGTCAAGCGTTCGAATCGCTTCGGAATCACGGGAATAGCAATCTTTTTCGATTGCTTTTTGCATTATGGGTATATAAATAATAAAAGTAGAAAAGAAAGACAATCTTTCTTTTCTACTTTTCCACATATTCACACTCGTAATATTTTTGTTTTTGATTCTTTTCTTTCCTTCTTTTTTTATCAACAAAATTTGATCGTTTAAGTGTTCTTATCACCGGGCAACAGTTAACGCAACTTTTTCTTCAAATTTTTCATAATTATTTATATCTACATAAAGAGTAATATTATCATCCGGTATCTTATTCTTGTGAATATCCTCAATAATAAGACTTAAATTGACCTCTCCCGTTTTTGTTTTTATCACTATATTATCATTACTATCTTTTTCACTTACCTCTAACGTCAACGACAACATACTGCTTTTATAAAGAGAAGAAAAACTATCAGAAGAATACACATCACTTATCCGGAATTTGACTTTTTTATCGGGGTCTACCACGTCGAAAAAAATATCACCCTCATCTTCAAACGATTTTCCATTGACGAGGTTTATAGAAGCGAAAGCCCCATCCAAAGTCCCTCTTATTTTGTTAATAGTTAGATTTTTACCAGGTTTAAAAACTAATTCCAATGATTTTGTATTTATCAAAACCGGAAATATCTCTTGCGTTTTTACATCTTTATCTTCTATTAAGATCTCTTCGGAAGATATGATACATAAATTGAAAGGCGTAACCGAATAGGGATAAGATGAAAATTTAGCAACTACAGTAAGATTTTTCGTATCATCAAAAATCACATTAGCAGAAGGATTCACATTCGTATTATATCCCACAAGCTGATAAGTACCCACGGGTAATACTTGAGTAATAACGCCTCTCCCTGTTGAATCTTTTATTATCACAGGAAAACTGGAATGATCATAAAGGTTATAGAAATAATACTTTATTTCATTCGGACGAAAACTACTCGTAAAATTTTCCCACACAGGAACAATTGTAATTTCTCCTTCTTCACGTTGAACAACATTCTCTTTGGTGCAGGCCACACACACACCCATAATATATAATAGAAATAATAACCATTTATTTATTGACATAAAACCTTCCTCCTTACTTATATTAGACTTCAAAGCTTATTTTTCTATTATTGTTTTTTTAATCTAAATTTGTATGTCAGACTGAGATTCAAACCGTCAATCCTTATTTTATTTTCAATCAACTTTTCTTTTAAAAAATAGTTCGGAGATTGTATATCGTAAATTTCAGTCTGAGAATGTTGATAACCTCCACGTAATCCTGCTTCTATACCCCAAACAGGATTAATTTGCAAATGATATCCTATCGAAAGACCTGCTTGAGCATAGATACCCGTATAATTATCCGTACGTCTGGTTCCTTTTACATCTAAACAATAGTCATAATCTCCCAGTTGAACATATCCTCCGATATATAACCCTTTATCCCACCAATACCGGGATTCGATACTGTAACCGGAAACTCCCCAAAATTCCTTGTTCTTGTCATAATTCCAATAAGAATAGGTAATGGATCCCATAACAGACCAACGGTCATTGACATATACTTCAGCAGCTATGTTAGGCATAAACGTTCTGTATTTAATATCCGGAGTAACGCCCACCCATGACATTAAATTGGTCTTGATTACAATAGGATAACTTCTCTCTTTCTTTGTTCCTTGCGGCAATACAGGATCTATTTTTGTATTATCTGCAATGTCCTCTATCATTTTGCGAATATCGTATTCTACTCTGATATTCACTCTGCGCAATAAAGGATAGAACTCATCATTTATTTTTTTATAAGCCCGTCCTCCGTTAAGTATTTTCAATCGCATTTCACGTTCATCCGGATTATTCACCTTATCTATGACTTGAAGCATTTCATTGCGTTCGGCAATAGAAGAACCTGCAATCAACGTGCGTAACATTTCCCAATCTTCGCCTTTTCCGGCGCTCTCAACCGGATAGAGGTTATACAAATTATATTCTCTATTGACAAAATTGATAAAATCTTTTATGCGTTTTTGGGATAATTGCTCGTTAAACGAATAAGAGCCTTCAATGGAACAATACCCTGTAATATATATTTTAGTAATATAAATGGAAGATTCGGTAATTGCTTCCTGAATAAACTTATCCAACCGGTCTAATTCTTGATTATTATTAGCAACATATCTTATCACTTGCGAATTGCCTTGCAAATAAGATAAATAGCAATTAAACTGAGATCCTCCCTCTTTTATAATCTGACGATATACGGAATCACGGTACACCGTATTCTCCCGCGTCGGCAAGACAGCCAAGAGTTTCACAGAGAGCAAACTTAATATTGCCAGTGTCAGTAATCTATTCATAAGTGATAGCAGCTATCGGTTAGTAATCTATATAGTGTTATATCATTAAGATTTAGCAAAATTGAGAAAATAATATTACATTGCCAAATAAAAAAATGCTTTTTTAACTAAAACACAATAATAAATTTATTATAAAGCAAATTTTATCCATTTTAACTCATTTTCCAGCCCTATAAAACTATAAAAAGCGTTATTTTTTTAGAAGAACACCTTAAAAACTATAAAAATCATTATCTATAATAGACCAAATCATCTTTATCCATTTGGCGGATAAAGGCAACATGTTTTTCTACTTCGGCTTCGGCATAACGAACATATATTTGTGCCGATTGGGAAAAGAGTGCATTAGTTGAAGCATCTTGAAGCAGCAAATGCCCCATAATAGTATGAGCGGCTATTTCTACTAACCTGCGCGCACAAAAATCCAATAGCTCCTGATCCTTAGTTGCCGTAACTTGTTCAACAACCGTTACATATTTATCAGCCATATTTCTGAGACGGCTTTTTAAACTTTCATATGCAGGAATAACAGGCATTGTTTCGTATTCGCGGATGCGAGCCGAATAGGCGCCGGTGGTAACGTAACGAATTGCTGCAACCACCTGTAATTGTGTTGTCCCTTCATAAATAGAAGTAATGCGCGCATCCCGGTAAAGGCGTTCACAAGTGTAGTCTTTCATAAAACCCGAACCCCCATGTACCTGAATACAATCATAAGCGTTCTGATTGGCAAATTCGCTGCTCATTCCTTTTGAAAGAGGCGTAAAGCTATCTGCCAGCTTAGCAAATGTTTTTTGTTCCAACCGTTCTTCCGGAGTCAATTTGCGTTCTTTGGCTATACCCTCGAGAGCCTTATAAATATCTACAAAACGAGTCGTTTCATAAAGCAATGCCCTGGAAGCATCTAGCTTGGCTTTCATCAATGAAAGCATTTCGGCTACTGCAGGAAACTCAACGATGGCTTTACCAAATTGACGGCGATCTTTGGCATAAGCCAATGCTTCATTGTATGTCGCTTGAGAAATGCCAACGGATTGAGCGGCAATGCCCAAACGCGCACCATTCATAAGCGCCATTACATATTTGATAAGCCCCAGCTTACGTTCGCCGCAAAGTTCAGCTTTAGCATTCTTGAATACGAGCTCACACGTAGGAGAACCTTTAATACCCAATTTATTTTCAATACGGCGAACAGTTACTCCTCCGTTACGTTTATCGTAAATAAACATGGAAAGTCCGCGCCCGTCACGCGTCCCTTCTTCCGAACGGGCAAGCACCAGATGAATATCCGAATCGCCATTGGTAATGAAACGTTTCACACCGTTCAAATACCACTGTTTGTCTTCTTCATGGTAGGTAGCTTTTAGCATTACGGCTTGGAGGTCGGAACCCGCATCAGGCTCAGTCAGGTCCATTGACATAGTTTCACCTTGGCATACACGGGGAATATAACGGTTCTTTTGGTCTTCATCGGCAAATTCGTAAATAGTTTCCACACAATCCTGCAATCCCCAGAGATTTTCAAAGCTGGCATCGGCACGACTTGCTATATCGGCGGCTATCATATAGGGCACAGTAGGAAAGTTAAGTCCGCCGTACCTACGAGGCATGGTCATACCCATCAATCCGGCTTTGGTAGTAGCATCTAAATTTTCTTTCGTCTTACCGGCGTAGGTAACGCGTCCATTAGCTACCGAGGGTCCTTCACGGTCAACGTCTTCTGCATGGGGAGCCACTATATCACCGCAAATCTCACCCACAATCTCCAATACTTTGTCATAACTATCTATGGCATCTTCAAAATCGAAAGGAGCGTAATCGTAGGTATCTTTATCAACATAATTGCGCTCTTTCAGTTCAACAATCCTTTTCATCAGGGGATGAGAAAGATAGTGTTTCAATGCGGGAGTATCTAAATAAAAATTAGCCATATTCTTTACTTACTATTCTGTTTATAATATTTAATCATTTTCGGTATCACTTCCTCAATCGTTCCATGAATTACGTAGTCTGCTATGGAGTTAATCGGAGCATCGGGATCGCTGTTGATAGATAGTATCAGGGAGCTTTCCTGCATACCGGCAATGTGTTGAATTTGTCCCGAAACACCGCATGCGATATAAAGTTTCGGACGTACTGTAACGCCTGTTTGTCCCACCTGCCGATCATGGTCGGCATAGCCTGCGTCAACGGCAGCGCGACTGGCTCCTACTTCGGCATTCAGCGCTTTTGCCAAATCAAACAACAAACCGAAATTCTCCTTTGAACCCACCCCGTATCCTCCGGTAACAACGATGGAAGAGCCTTTCAAATTATGTTTTGCTTTTTCCACATGGCGTTCGATTACTTTTACTATAAAATCCGTATCGGATGTGTACTTTTTTACGTCATGACGAATAGCTTCTCCTTTATAACCGGGTGAACCCATCTCTCTCTTCATTACGCCTTCGCGAACGGTCGCCATTTGCGGACGATGTTCGGGATTAACAATAGTTGCCACAATGTTACCGCCGAAAGCCGGACGAATTTGATAGAGAAGATTTTTATACGTTTTTCCTTCTTTTTTGTCTTCGTGTTCACCGATTTCAAGAGCCGTACAATCCGCCGTCAGCCCACTGCCTAATGCAGAGGACACGCGAGGACCTAAATCGCGACCAATCACAGTGGCTCCCATCAAACAGATTTGCGGTTGCTCCTCTTTAAAAAGATTTACCAAAATAGAGGCATGAGGCAGAGAGGTGTAAGGATAAAGCCCTTCCCTGTCAAACAAGTGGAGCGTATCCACCCCGTAAGGAAATACCTGTTTTTCTATTCCTTCCAGATTGGTGCCGGCTACCACAGCTTCCAAACCACAATTCAATTGGTTAGCCAACGAGCGACCTTTGGTTAAAAGTTCGAGACTTACCTCTGCCACCACACCTTCTTCTATTTCACAATATACAAATAAGTTATTCATTTCATTTATTTACTAATTATAACTTCAATACATCATTCGCTTTTACCTTATCCTATCGTATGGTTAGCCAACAATTCCTTAATCAATTCTTCCACGTCGTTATCACTACTACTGAGAATTTTACTTTCTTTGGCTTGGAACACGATGTTTTGAATTGCTTTCACTTTCGTAGGTGAGCCGACAAGCCCGCATTGAGCCAAATCACCATTCACATCCGCCGCACTCCACTCCACCAGATTGAGGTAATCGCGTTTGTCAGATAAATTTATATAGTCGGAATTACCTTGTTGTTTTTCCGTTATGGTTTTAGCATGTTTGTATTTCTGAACCAATTTGGCATGGCGTGGACGACAAGAGGCTGCCGAACCGTTGACAGTGATTACAATGGGAAGCGGCGCTTCTACTGTTTCTATTCCACCGTCAATATGGCGTCTTACGGTGATGCGTCTGTTTTCCACTTTTAAGATTTCTTCGGTATAAGTAATTTGTGTTAATCCAAGTTTTTCTGCCACTTGAGGACCTACCTGTGCCGTATCGCCATCTATAGCTTGCCGACCACCGATAATGACGTCATAATCTCCTATCTTGCGGATAGCCGTAGCTAAGGCATAAGACGTAGCCAATGTATCTGCACCGGCAAAGGCGCGATCGGTTAATAAATAACCCTTATCCGCCCCCCGAAAAAGCCCTTCGCGAACAATGTCGGCAGCGCGTCCTGGGCCCATAGTCAGGATAGTAACGGTAGTTCCTTGATAAATATCTTTCAAACGAAGGGCTTGTTCGAGCGCATTTAAGTCCTCCGGATTAAAAATAGCGGGAAGCGCTGCACGGTTAACCGTTCCATCGGCTTTCATGGCGTCTTTTCCCACGTTACGCGTATCAGGCACTTGTTTTGCCAATACCACAATTTTCAAACTCATGTTAATAACTTTAATATTAGTATCTGGATAGTATCTACAAACAATATTGATAGACAATTTAATAACTGAACATCAGCCTGCAAATTTATAACAAACGGTTCGTATCGCAAAGAAATTAACCTCTAAAATGCAGACGTAAATTCAATTAGTAAATGCACTACGGGTAAGTTTAAGCAATTTAATACAAACTAATTTTGAAAATATACTTAATTATGGCTAATATTGCAATGTATTGGGTATCGGCACTCCATATCTCATAATTGTTTTTCACTAAATTTAAAACCATTTCCTAAAATATGACAACAATTTTACTTATTGGGTTAGGCATCCTTGTTATTGTCAATATTTACTTAACAAGTAAAAAAAAGAACGGTGATAGCACGGAAGAACTGAAATCAACGCTGATTAAAATTGATTCGGATATTTCCAAAATAGACCCATTAATCAGAGATGAGTTCGGACGAAGTAGAGAGGAAAATCAGCATTCTTTTAAAAATAACAGGGAAGAACTTAGCACTTCATTTAAGCTCTTAGGGGAAACTTTAACAAAAACAATAACAGATCTTTCAACGGCTCAAAAAAATCAATTTGATACATTTTCCAAACAATTGGGAGAGCTTGTAAAGTCATTTGACGAAAAAACCAAAAGTTTACAAGAACAACTAGAGAAATCAGCCAAAGACAACAGAACGGAGCAGGCAAACTCTTTAAAGTCTTTTGAGGAGAAATTTACTCAAAACGTAAGGGAGTTCAATAACCTTCAAAAACAGAAGTTTGATGATTTATTAAACAAACAAGAGCAAATTAAAAAAGATACGGAGGATAGGCTAAAAGAAATTCGGGAAACAGTGGAAAGCAAATTAAAAACGCTTCAGGAAGATAATAACCGGAAGCTTGAAGAAATGAGGAAAGTAGTGGATGAGAAGCTGCAGGAAAGTGTTGAAAAAAGATTTAATGAATCATTCAAACTTATTAGTGAACGATTGGAGTTGGTTCACAAAGGGTTGGGAGAAATGCAATCGCTTGCTTCCGGCGTGGGAGATTTAAAAAAGGTTCTTACTAATGTGAAGACCAGAGGAAATTTGGGAGAAATACAGTTGGGCGCCATTCTGGATCAAATTCTTTCACCGGAACAATACGAACAGAATGCTACTGTCAAAAAAGGCTCTCAAGAGCGAGTGGAATATGTTGTAAAATTACCCGGAAAGGATAATGATAATAAATCCTTGTTGCTGCCCATCGACTCAAAATTTCCAAATGAAGATTACCAACGCCTGCTGGAAGCTTACGACAATATTGCCAATTTAACTCCGGAAGCTGTTAAATTAGCAATTAATCAATTTGAGAACTCTGTTAAAAAGAATGCGAAAGACATTAGGGACAAGTATATAAATCCACCTGTAACAACGGATTTTGCCATTATGTTTGTGCCTACGGAAGGTCTATATGCCGAAATATTAAGGAGAACAGGGCTTTTTGAAATATTGCAGAGAGATTTTAAGATTACGGTAGTGGGTCCCACTAATTTGGTTGCGTTTTTGAGCAGTTTACAAATGGGATTTAAAACATTAGCCATAGAAAAACGTTCCAGCGAGGTCTGGGAGATTTTGAGCGCCGTAAAAACTGCATTCGGGAAGTTTGGAGAAGTATTGGCAAAAACCAAAAAGAAACTGAACGAAGCAGCTAATGTTATTGAAGATGCAGAGAAAAAGTCGAAGACTATTGAACGGAAACTACGGACAGTACAAGAATTACCCCAAGAAGAAGCAAATGCATTGCTCGGGGAAGCCATTGAAATAGAACAAGACAATGAACAACAGACTGATAAGGATGAAATTTAGAGGCTGTGTAAAATAAATTGTGTCAGTTAAAAATTCTCAGTGAAGCTGTATTTTTTACATTATTAACATCTGCAACAGCAAATCTTTTATCCTTTCGCATAGCATTGGAATGAAAAAATGTATGATGTAAAAAAGAAAATATTTCTTATCGTTATATTCCGGCAGTTTCTCATATTTGTGCTATTTTTGTGTTGTTATCGAGAAAGAAGAAACACAACATAAAAACAGGCGGATTCCAAATAACGGTAAGAGTTGCCGCAATAGCATTTGCTTGGATGTGCGCATACAGAAATTATTTTTAAATATAAATTCCAAATAACTTTGTTGAGTATGGAAAACAAAATTCAAGAGTTGACGGACAAGATTTATCGTGAAGGCGTGGAAAAAGGAAACGAAGAAGCACAACGAATAATCGCCGAAGCTCAAGCCAAAGCTCAAAGAATGCTTGAGGATGCCCGTATAGAAGCTGACTCCATTCTTTCTTCCTCACGTAAAGCCGCCAACGAATTGGTGAAAAACACAAAATCCGAGTTAAAACTATTTGCCGGTCAGGCAGTCAATGCACTGAAATCGGAAATTACAACCGTGATAACCGGCAAAATTGTTTCCGATTCGGTGAAGGAATTTACCAAAAACAAAGATTTCTTAAATGAATTCATCGTGGCGCTTGCTACCCAATGGAGTGCAAGCGAACCCATTGTTATTTCAACGGAGGATACAGCCTCGTTGACGAAATACTTTACTGCCAGTGCCAGGAAACTACTGGATGAAGGGGTGACGATTAAACAAGTGAATGGCAGTAAGGCTTTGTTCACCGTTTCTCCTGCGGACAACTCGTACAAAGTGAGCTTTGGTGAAGAAGAATTCGTGAACTATTTCAAGGAATTCATACGTCCACAATTGGTTGAAATGTTATTCTAAACGGGCAAGGTATGAGTAAGTACTATTACTTAATAGCAAGCCTGCCGGAACTCACTCTCGAAGACAACAAGCTAAGTTACACCGTAGCCGGTTTTAAAGAAGAACTTTATGATTCTTTGTCGGATGCCGACAAGAAACTAATAGATTTGTTCTACTTGCAGTTCGACAACAGAAATGTATTGAAACTATTGAAAAACAAAGAGGCTGTCATTGACACGCGAGGAAATTACTCTTCGGAAGAACTTCTTGAGTATATTTCATTGGCAAAAGAAGCAGGAGAAGTGGATCCTAAACTGTTTCCTTCTTATCTTTCCGCTTTTGTTTCCGAATATTTCAGCGCTTCCGAATCCGGTGAGGATGATGTTTTCCGGGAAGACCGTTTAGCCGCGCTGTATTACGAATACGGTATGTACCATGGTAACGATTTCATATCCTCTTGGTTTGAATGGAATCTCAACATCAATAACATCTTAGTGGCGCTTACTGCACGGAAACACAAATTGGAAATAACCCCTCTCATAGTGGGTCATACGGAAATAAGCGAAGCTTTGCGTACATCCGGTGCAAGAGACTTCGGTTTGCCGGGCGATGCGGATTACTTCGACCAAGTGCTGAAAATCCATGAAACTCAGGAATTGCTGGAACGCGAAAAGAAAACCGATACTATGAAATGGGATTGGATGGAAGAAATAAATTTCTTTAATTATTTCACCGTCGATCGTCTTTACGCTTTCCTCTTGCAATTGGAAATGATAGAACGTTGGATTTCGCTGGATAAAGAAAAAGGAAGCCAACTGTTCCGTAACATCATTGATTCGTTGAAGCAATTGAAAGTAGAGAGTTGAAAATGGAAAACGATTGCCTGGAACTTTCAACTAAGATAAAAATGACAAATAAACAAAATAATATATGGCAACAAAAGGAACGGTTAGTGGCATTATAGCCAATATGGTAACACTTGCGGTTGACGGGCCTGTAGCCCAAAACGAGATTTGTTATATCTCTACGGGTGGCGACAAGTTGATGGCTGAAGTGATCAAGGTGGTAGGTGTAAACGTATACGTTCAGGTGTTTGAAAGTACACGCGGACTAAAGGTAGGCGCAGAAGCCGAATTTACGGGACACTTGTTGGAAGTAACGTTAGGTCCCGGTATGTTATCGAGAAACTACGATGGTTTGCAGAACGACCTCGACAAAATGACCGGCGTGTTTCTCAAACGCGGACAATACACCTATCCGCTTGATGAGAACAAAAAATGGCGTTTTATACCATTAGTGAAAGCCGGAGACAAAGTAGAAGCGTCTGCCTGGTTGGGACAAGTGGATGAAAACTTCCAACCACTCAAAATCATGGCTCCTTTCACTCAAAAAGGGATAGCGACGGTGAAGTCCATCGCAGTCGAAGGAGATTATACGATTCATGATACCATAGCCGTTTTGACCGACGGGTCGGGCAGAGAAGTAAAAATAAATATGATTCAAAAATGGCCCGTCAAGAAAGCTATGATGAATTACAAGGAAAAGACGCGCCCCTTTAAACTTCTCGAAACAGGAGTTCGTATTATTGATACGTTGAACCCCATTGTAGAAGGGGGAACAGGATTTATTCCCGGTCCTTTCGGAACGGGTAAAACAGTGCTTCAACACGCTATTTCCAAACAGGCGGAAGCCGACATCGTAATTATTGCAGCTTGTGGTGAACGCGCTAACGAAGTGGTAGAAGTCTTCACCGAATTTCCCGAATTGATTGACCCGCATACGGGACGCAAATTGACGGAGCGTACTATTATTATTGCCAACACCTCCAATATGCCGGTGGCTGCCCGGGAAGCATCCGTTTACACAGCCATGACCATAGGAGAATATTACCGTTCCATGGGATTGAAAGTGCTATTGATGGCAGATTCCACTTCCCGCTGGGCACAGGCTTTACGCGAAATGTCCAATCGGTTGGAAGAACTCCCCGGTCCGGATGCATTCCCCATGGATTTGTCTTCCATTATTTCCAACTTCTACGGGCGTACCGGATATGTGCGCCTCTACAACAACCAGACCGGATCTATTACGTTCATCGGTACGGTATCTCCCGCCGGCGGTAATTTGAAAGAACCCGTAACGGAAAATACCAAGAAAGTGGCTCGCTGCTTCTACGCACTGGAACAAGAACGCGCCGACAGGAAACGTTATCCGGCGGTAAACCCGATTGATTCTTATTCCAAATACATTGAATATCCGGAATTTATAGAATATGTTTCCAAGAACATCCATAGCGATTGGTTAACCAAAGTAAACGAAGCGAGAACCTGCTTGCAACGGGGGAAGGAAATTGCCGAACAGATTAACATCCTGGGGGACGACGGCGTACCGGTAGAATATCACGTTACTTTCTGGAAATCGGAACTGATTGATTTCGTCATTTTGCAGCAAGACGCTTACGACGAAATTGACGCCGTTACCCCCATAGCACGTCAGGAAGCCATTCTAAACAAGATGATTGACATTTGTCATACCGATTTCAAGTTCGACAACTTTAACGAAGTAATGGATTATTTCAAGAACCTGATTAATGTCTGCAAACAAATGAACTATTCAAAATTCAAGTCCGACAAATACAATGATTTTGAAAAGCAATTGGCAGCGTTAATTACGGAGAGAAAAGCATCCTAATCCTAATTCATAATTACCTATCCAATGACAACAAAAGCATTTCAAAAGATATATACCCAGATTACCCGTATTACCAAAGCCACGTGTTCGCTCAAGGCTTCGGGAGTAGGGTATGATGAGTTGGCAACCGTGAACGGTAAGCTGGCTCAGGTGGTAAAGATTGTCGGTGATGACGTTACCTTGCAAGTGTTCGAAGGAACCGAAGGTATTCCCACCAACGCCGAAGTAGTGTTCCTTAGTAAAGCGCCGACGTTAAAAGTCAGTGAACAATTAGCCGGAAGATTCTTCAATGCACTTGGACATCCCATTGACGGCGGTCCGGAAGTAGAAGGCGAAGAAATAGAAATCGGCGGACCATCCGTTAATCCCGTACGGCGGGAACAACCGTCCGAACTTATCGCTACGGGCATTGCCGGCATTGACTTGAACAACACGCTGGTAACCGGACAAAAAATTCCATTTTTTGCCGACCCCGACCAACCGTATAACCAAGTAATGGCAAACGTGGCGTTGCGTGCCGAAACGGATAAAATCATCTTGGGAGGCATGGGTATGACAAACGACGATTATCTCTACTTTAAAAATGTATTCTCCAATGCCGGTGCGCTCGACCGTATCATCAGTTTCGTCAATACCACCGAAAATCCGCCGGTAGAACGGTTGCTGGTTCCCGACATGGCATTGACCGCTGCCGAATACTTCGCCGTGAAGAATAACGAAAAGATATTGGTATTGCTCACGGATATGACTTCTTATGCCGACGCCTTGGCTATCGTATCCAATCGTATGGATCAAATCCCGTCCAAAGATTCCATGCCAGGCTCTATCTATTCGGATTTGGCAAAAGTGTATGAAAAGGCGGTGCAATTCCCCGATGGAGGCTCTATTACCATCATTGCCGTAACTACGCTTTCCGGGGGAGACATCACACATGCCGTACCCGACAATACGGGCTACATCACCGAGGGACAGTTGTTCCTGCGTCGTGACAGCGACATAGGCAAGGTTATTGTTGACCCGTTCCGTTCACTGTCCCGTCTGAAACAATTGGTTATCGGAAAGAAAACCCGCGAAGATCATCCGCAAGTGATGAACGCCGCCATACGTCTGTATGCCGACGCAGCCAATGCTAAAACTAAATTGGAAAACGGCTTTGACCTCACTAACTATGATGAACGCACCCTTGCCTTTGCAAAAGATTACTCCGGTCAGTTGCTGGCGATTGACGTCAACCTGAATACTACCGAAATGCTTGACGTGGCATGGAGCTTGTTTAGCAAGTATTTCCGTCCGGAAGAAGTCAATATCAAGAAAGAAATAGTGGACGAATATTGGAAAAAATAATCATCAATTAGGGATTTAGCATAATGGCTATAAAGTTTCAATACAACAAAACCTCCCTTCAGCAGCTTGAGAAGCAACTGAAAATACGAGTGCGTACGCTGCCCATTATTAAAAATAAGGAGAGCGCCCTGCGTATGGAAGTGAAGCGATGCAAGAGCGAAGCGGCGAAATTAGAGGAGAGGTTAGAACAACAAATCCGTGTCTACGAAGCCATGTTCGCACTTTGGAATGAGTTTGACCCTTCATTGATAAAAGTGAGCGATGTTCATTTGGGTATAAAAAAGATAGCCGGTGTACGGATTCCGACCTTGGAAAGCGTGGACTTTAGCGTTCGCCCGTACAGTTTGTTCAATACCCCCAAGTGGTATGCCGATGGCATCCACCTGCTCAAAGGACTTGCACAAACAGCCATCGAACGGGAATTTACCCTGTCCAAACTGAACTTGTTGGAATATGCGCGTAAGAAAACCACCCAGAAAGTAAACCTTTTTGAGAAGGTACAGATACCGGGCTATCAAGATGCTTTGCGAAAGATTAAACGATTTATGGAAGATGAGGACAATCTTTCCAAATCATCGCAAAAGATTTTGAAGTCACATCAAGAACAAAGGAAGGAGGCAGAAGCATGATTTCAAAAATGAAGAAACTCACATTCCTGGTATATCATAAGGAGTATGAAGCATTCCTGAATGATATTCGAAACCTCGGAGTAGTTCACATTGCCGAAAAGCAACGAGGAACGCCGGACAATGCGAAACTGCAAGACAGTATTCGCCTGTCCTCACGACTGACTGCCACCCTGAAATTGCTTCAAGGCTTAAAAGCGGAAACAAAAAACGGAGAGGAAAACGAAACTGCCGCACGGGGTCTGCATACGCTTGATGAGGCGGATGTGCTACTGAGTGAAAAAAACAAACTCACCCAACAGTTGCAAACATACACCAAAGACCGGAAGGCATTGGAACCCTGGGGTAACTTTGAACCGGAAAACATTCAAAAGTTATACAGGGAAGGATTAAACGTCAGTTTCTATACTTGTTCCGAAAGCGGTTATAAGGAAGAATGGGAAAAAAAATACCATGCCACGGTTATCAACCATCTTTCATCCAAAGTGTATTTCATTATCCTGACCAAACTCAGCGAAGCGGTAGAGCTTGAAGTAGAGCGTATCAAACTTCCCGCTTATTCGCTTTCGCAAGTTACCGGTTGGTGCGAAGATACGGAAAAGGCGATGAAAGCAGCCGACCAGAAATTAGCTGAATTGGCTGCCAAAGATATTCCTTCGTTGCAAGCGGCTTTGAAGGAGTTACACAACGACATTGAATTTTCCAAAGTATGGCTCAATACCGAACACACTACCGGCGATAAACTGATGTTGTTGCAAGGGTGGACGCCCGTTTCCAAAGAGCCGGAGATAACCGCTTATCTCCATACGCAAAACGTATATTACGAGATAGCCAATCCCACTCCGGAAGACAATGTGCCTATCCAGTTCAACAACAAAGGATTCTTTTCCTGGTTTGAGCCGGTATGCAAGCTCTACATGTTGCCCAAATACAGTGAATTGGATTTGACCCCGTTTTTTGCCCCGTTCTTCATGCTGTTCTTCGGATTATGCTTGGGAGATTTGGGTTACGCATTGTTCATGCTTTTGGGGGTTACCGTTTACCGGATAACGGCAAAAAACATTGGAGCCACCATGAAACCGATACTGTCATTGGTACAAGTGTTGATGGTTTCGACTTTCTTCTGCGGATTTTTGACGGGAACGTGCTTTGGTTTCAACCTGTACGACATTGATATACCGCTTTTTCAAAACCTGAAAAACGCTCTTGCTTTGGACAACAATCAGTTGTTCAGGCTGTCGCTCGTTTTGGGAGGTATTCAGATTATATTCGGTATGATGCTGAAAGCCGTCAACCGAACCATACAGTTGGGATTCAAGTATGCCGTGGGTACTATCGGATGGATATTACTATTGATTTCTACGATAGTTTCCGTGTTGGTTCCCACTATCGGATTGGGCGGTACGGTTCACTTGGTTTCACTGGGTATTGCCGGATTGATGATATTCCTCTATAACAGTCCCGGTAAAAACATATTCGTTAATATTGGGTTGGGGCTTTGGGATACATACAATATGGTAACCGGTCTGTTGGGTGATGTGCTTTCGTATGTCCGTCTGTTTGCGCTCGGACTTTCGGGTGGAATCTTGGCGAGCGTATTCAACAGCTTGGCAAAAGGAATGAGTCCGGATAATATCATTGCGGGACCCATTGTCATGGCGCTTATCTTTCTCATTGGTCATTCGATAAATATGTTTATGAACGTGTTGGGCGCTATGGTTCACCCCATGCGTCTGACTTTCGTAGAGTTCTTTAAAAATTCCGGCTACGAAGGTGGTGGCAAAGCCTATAAACCCTTTGCAAAACAATGAATTAATTTATTACTAACAAACAATAAAACAGAATAAGATTATGGAAGTGAATTTGTTTATTGCCTATGTAGGCATCGCAATTATGATTGGCTTGTCCGGTATCGGCAGTTCTTATGGAGTAACCATCGCCGGTAACGCTGCTATCGGCGCATTGAAGAAAAACGATAGCGCATTCGGTAACTTTCTGGTGCTGACGGCTCTTCCCGGTACACAAGGTTTGTATGGTTTTGCCGGATACTTTATGTTTCAAACTATTTTCGGCATACTGACCCCTGATATTACGGCTATTCAAGCTGCCGGCGTTCTAGGCGCAGGTATTGCGTTGGGTCTTGTAGCGTTGATCTCTGCCATCCGTCAGGGTCAAGTTTGCGCTAACGGTATTGCTGCCATCGGACAAGGGCATGATGTATTTGGTAATACGTTGATTCTGGCTGTATTCCCGGAACTTTACGCCATCGTAGCTCTGGCTGCTACGTTCTTGATTGGTAGCGCATTGGTGTGATAATTGAGTTTGTAATTGATAGTAAGGATAGAGGCTGAATTCTAAGTTGCCTCCAAGCAAAATCGTGTTTTATTTGTCCAAGTTTAGTATTTTTAACGCTAGCTTGGACAATCTTTTATTATACAAAGTCACCTCTCGGGAGTGGTGCTGTATCCCCTTTCTGCTATGTCGCCCCAAAGTAGTGAGTTTTTATGCAACAAGCGACACATAAGGTGTTTGTCTAAAAAGTTTTAGTCAGCCTCTATGCTTATGGTGGATAAGTTCAAATAGTAAATGCAACGGAAGTAAGAAAAATATGCTATATTTGTAGCATATTATTAGTTTTTTACATCACGAGTGATACTCAATAATATTTAAAAATGAGTCTTACTGTAATTTCTAGCAAGAAACATTCGCTTCTTTTTCTTTTCCAGAGAAGAACAACGAATACATAGTACATGTAAGACAAGTAAATAAAAGAGCAAAATTTTGGGTTGAACCCTCTATTGAACTTGCATACAATAACGGTTTTAATGACAGCGAGTTAAAGGAAATAAAAATGGAGATTATGAACAATGAAAATACTATCAGAGAAAAATGGAATTCGTACTTTGAAAGCTAAAGTAGCCATGATAACTTCACGGGGCGTTTCATTGTATGTAAACGGACATAAATATTATCTCCCTTACCATACTTATCCGTGGTTTCGCGAAGCAAAGGTCGCCGATATTTTGAATGTAGAAATGCCGGATGAGGAAAGTTTGAGATGGGAAGCTTTAAATGTAGATTTGCATTTAGACAGTTTGATACATCCCGAAAATTATCCTTTGGTTGCCAAAATGGAAGCTGTCATAAATTGACGGTTTTTTATTGGGTATTACTAATTTAATACTTGAATCTACGTTTCTACCAAGCCAACTATTTAATTTGTTTTTATGATACGAATTGCAGTACAAGCCAAAGGACGGCTTTATGAAGAAACAATGTCCCTTTTTACGGAAGCGGATATTAAGTTAACTCCCTCGAAGCGTACCTTATTGGTGCAGTCGTCCAATTTCCCTGTGGAAGTTTTATTTCTTCGCGATGACGACATACCGCAATCGGTAGCGGCAGGCGTAGCCGATTTGGGTATTGTGGGAGAGAATGAGTTTACGGAAAAGAAAGAGGATGTGGAGTTAATCAAACGCCTGGGTTTTAGTAAATGCCGTTTGTCATTGGCTATTCCGCAAGACGCCGATTACCGGGGGATATCTTGGTTCAGCAGGAAAAAGATAGCGACTTCCTATCCGGCTATCCTCACCGAATATATGAAAACGAGAGGGGTAAAGGCGGAAATACATGTTATTACCGGTTCGGTGGAAGTAGCTCCGGAAATAGGACTTGCCGACGCCATATTCGATATCGTGAGTTCGGGGTCAACACTGATGAGCAACCGGTTGAAAGAAGTTGAAGTAGTGATGAATTCGGAGGCTATACTCATTGGCAACAAAAATATGACTGCCGGTAAAAAGGATATTTTGAAAGAACTGCTTTTTCGCATAGATGCTGTGAAAATGGCAGAAGACAAAAAATACGTATTGATGAATGTCCCCAAAAATAAACTGAAAGAAATTATAGCAGTGCTGCCCGGCATGAAAAGTCCCACGGTGATGCCGTTGGCACAAGAGGATTGGTGTTCTATTCATACGGTTCTCGACGAAAAGAGTTTTTGGGAGATTATCGGAAAACTGAAAGCCTTGGGCGCCGAAGGGATTTTGGTGTTGCCTATTGAAAAGATAATTATCTGATTAGTAAGGTAGGAAGTGATGCAATTAATAAAATACCCCGATCGGGAACAATGGACGGAAATCTTAAAACGTCCGGCGCTTCAAACGGAAAGTCTCTTTGAAACCGTACAAGCTATTATCAAGCGCGTAAAGGCGGAAGGCGACAAAGCCATATTAGCGTATGAAGCCCAATTCGATGGAGCGCAACTTCATTCTTTATCTGTTAGCCCTGAAGAGTTGGACGAGGCTGAAAAGTTCCTAAGTAAAGAGTTAAAAAATGCGCTTTTGTTGGCAAAGAAAAATATAGAAACTTTTCATGCTGCCCAACATTTTGAAGGAAAGAAAGTGGAGACGATGAGAGGCGTTACTTGTTGGCAAAAAGCGGTGGCTATTGAAAAAGTGGGGCTTTATATACCCGGAGGTACGGCACCCCTGTTTTCTACCGTACTGATGCTTGCTGTTCCGGCAAAAATTGCGGGGTGCAAAGAGGTGGCGCTATGCACTCCTCCCGATAAAGAAGGGAAAATACATCCGGCTATTCTTTATGCTGCCCGGTTGGCGGGAGTAAACCGGCTGTTTAAAATCGGCGGCGTACCGGCTATTGCTGCTATGGCTTATGGAACGGAAAGCGTGCCGGATGTATATAAAATATTTGGACCGGGTAATCAATATGTTACTGCTGCCAAACAATTAGTCGGCTTGCGTGATGTAGCCATAGATATGCCTGCCGGTCCGTCGGAAGTGGAAGTATTGGCGGACGATACGGCGAATCCCGTGTTTGTGGCTGCCGACCTTCTCTCACAAGCCGAACATGGCGCGGACAGTCAAGCCATACTGATTACTACTTCGGAAACTTTGCTGAGAGAGGTTGCGAAAGAAATAGAACGGCAATGGAATGAGCTTCCCCGCCGGGATATAGTCCGGCAGTCATTAGTAAACAGCAAGCTCATTTTAGTAAGAGATATAGGGGAAGCCATAGAATTGACTAACAGATATGCCCCCGAACATCTTATCATTGAAACAACGAATTATTTGGAACTGGCAGAAAGGGTGGTCAATGCCGGTTCCGTCTTTCTAGGGCATTTTTCTCCCGAAAGCGCGGGAGATTATGCATCGGGTACGAATCATACGCTTCCTACCAATGGCTATGCCAAAGCGTATAGCAGCGTAAGTCTTGATAGCTTTATCCGGAAGATTACTTTTCAGGAAATAACACCGGAAGGACTTTCCAACATCGGCGCTGCCATTGAGGCGATGGCGGAGAATGAAGGGTTGGAGGGACATAGGAGGGCGGTGAGTGTGCGAGATAATCCTATCATCAAAAACTGAGACATTCGTAAATTATAAATATCTTTTACTATTTTTGTAGCAAAGAGATATAGAATATGGCTTTAACCCGGTTACAAATAACAAGAAATGCTTGACAGGAAAACTCCATTTATAACAGAATTTAGTATTTATGGTCTTTTTGGCTATAAGGATTTAAGTCTTAAATTTAAAAACTCTGTTCAGATATATATTGGTGAAAACGGTTTTGGTAAAACCACCATATTAAACGCTTTCTATTATCTGCTGAAAGGTGAATATCAAAAACTAAATGCTATCAGATTTTCTAAAATAAAAATTGTTTTAGGAGGTCAAGAATTTGAATTTGAAAAACAAATTTTAAATAACTATTGTACTTCTTTTAAAGAAAAGCAGAGGTTTTTTAAGAGTAATTTAGAAGAAATCGAACTCAAAGAATTTGGTGTGTTTCTTAATATTAAAGAACAAATCAAAAATTCCGAATATACACTTATTTATTTCCCTACTTATCGAAGAATTGAAGAGGAATTGAAAAATCTCTCTGAACAATATGTTAATCAACCGCTTGTAGTACAACAATTTCAGGAAGGATTGATGTCTAATGATAAAAATCTTATTCAATTCGGAATGAAAGATGTGGAAGAAAGGATATCAAAAGTATTGGAAAAAATAACATCCTCTTCATTAACCGGTTTTGCGACAATATCAGGAGAGATGATCGATGAATTTCTAAAAGATCACATAGAAGAACAACAGCCTCCGGATTTTAAACCTGAAGAAATACAGATTGTACTATCCAGAATGGGGGATAAAATATCACCACAGAGTAAACAATTTATTTTAGACCAAATTGAAAGTCAAAATAAAGAATGGAGTAGTAATTTTTATATGGTTAAATTCATACAAAAATTATTAAACGTATATGAAAAACAAAAAGAATGGGATACAGCAATCAAAAGATTTTCCGATACGTGCAATACCTATTTATCAGAGAAGAAATTTTATTATGACGAAAGTGCAGTAACTTTAACTATTTATAGGGAGATTGCCGGAGAATTAGAATTTGATGAAGAAAATAAGATTGCATTAAAACAACTTAGCTCCGGTGAAAAACAGATTGTTTCTATCATAGCTCAACTTTATTTGGAAATTGATAAGAGATTTATAATTTTAATTGATGAGCCTGAGTTATCTCTATCTATATATTGGCAGGAAAAATTATTGCCGGATATTATGGCATCGGAACGTTGCAATTTTATGATGGCTGTAACACATTCACCTTTCATTTTTGATAATGAACTTAAACCTTATGCCATTGGACTAAATGAGTTTTTAATAAATGGAAAAGAATGATTTTACTCCGGAAGGGCTTTTAGATAAAAAACAGGATACGCCTACCGTTTGTTTCACTCGCTTTGTTCTTCAAACAAATGTAGATGGAGGGAATAGGTTGTATTGTTTTGTAGAAGGCTATGATATGCCGTATTATATTTCAAGAGTTGAAAATATTGGTAATATTGAAAGTTATCCTATTATTTGCGACAATAAAAAGAATGTTATTAACCTGTATTATGACTTAAAGAGAAGAGAAGAATATCAAAAATACAAAACAGCATTTTTTGTAGATCGTGATTTTGACGATAATTCGGATCTTCTATACGAGAAAATCTATGTAACTCCATGCTATGCTATAGAAAATTTATTTGTAGGAACAGATTGCATTTCAAAAATACTTAAATGTGAATATAATTTAATACCTGGCGACGGACCTGAATATGACAGAGCAATGGCATTATATGAACAAGAATTGAAAAATTTTCATAATAGTGTGCTTTTATTTAATTCATGGTATGCGTGTCTTAAAGGAAAACTTGCGGAAGGAGAAAAAAGTGTCTGCTTAGAGGATACTTTGCCTACCGGATTTGTTACTTTAGAAATGAAGAATGTTAGGCAACAATATGATCTTTCAAAAATAATGCAGAAATTTCAACCTCTACACGTTATTACACAAGAAGAGATTGATATAAAAAGTAAAGAGTTATCCAATGATTGTGTCAATAATTTAAGAGGGAAATATGAACTTCAGTTTCTGACTGTTTATTTGGAATTTCTCAATATAGATTCTAAGGGAGGGCATTATTATACTAAAAAGAAAAGTGGAATAAATATCAATAAAAAGAAATTTATATCGCAATTTTCACAATATGGGAGAACTCCTGATTGTTTAAGAAACTATATTATTGAGCGGTGCAAGAATTGATAATAAAAAATAGCTATATCATGACTACTTATAATCTCGAATTTGAAGGTTTTTATAGGGATGCAATTAAAGCAAGTTTACCGGCATATTCCGGTTTGTACTTTGTTTACCGTGGTCTAAGGTTAAAGAATGAAAAAGGTTTCTATTATTGTAAACTAAAAGAATTAATTTATATCGGTCAGGCAAAAAATGTGAACGAACGCGTTAATGAGCAAAGAGATGATTATCCGGATTGGCAAGGGAGTTTAGAAAATGATGAGATATTATATTTTGCCGTATGTAAAGTGGATGAAGACGCTTTGGACGATGTGGAAGCTGCATGTATTTATCATGCAAAACCCAGATTTAACAAAGTAAACGCACAAAGCTATAACGGGAGTTCTATTCATATATCGAGTAAAGGTAGCATTAATTTATTTGATAAGGATTTCTCTATATCGTGAAACCTCTCAAAGAACTTACCCGTCCTAATATCTGGAATTTAAAACCGTATTCATCCGCTCGTGATGAATACAAGGGGGTAACAGCGTCCGTGTTTCTTGATGCGAATGAAAACCCTTACAATGTGCCTAACAACCGCTATCCCGACCCATTGCAACAGGAATTAAAAGCGGAATTAGCCCAAATAAAGAAAATCCCTGCGGAGCAAATCTTTCTGGGGAACGGAAGCGATGAAGCTATTGATTTGACATTTCGCGCATTTTGCGAACCGCGTATAGATAATGTAGTCGCTATTGACCCCACTTATGGCATGTATCAGGTATGTGCAGAGATAAATGGGGTGGAATATCGCAAAGTATGGTTAGATGAATCGTTTCAATTCTCTGCCGGTAAACTTTTGGCTGCTACGGACGAATATACCAAACTTATCTTTCTTTGTTCTCCCAATAATCCGACGGGTAATGACTTGCTCTGTTCCGAAATAAGGAAGGTAATCGACAGATTTGACGGTTTGGTTGTATTGGACGAGGCTTATAATGATTTCTCGGATGCGCCGTCATTTTTAGGCGAGTTGGAAAAATACCCCAATCTCATCGTTTTGCAAACATTTTCCAAAGCCTGGGGTTCGGCAGGCATCCGTTTGGGGATGGCGTACACCTCTCCCGAAATTATCAGTATCTTTATCAAAATCAAATACCCGTATAATGTGAACGCACTGACGCAACAACAAGGAATAAAAATGATTCGCAAGTATGACGCCATAGAACGATGGGTTAAATGGTTGAAAGAAGAAAGAGGAACTTTGATGAAAGATTTTGAAACGTTATCCTGTGTACAGAAAGTTTATCCATCGGATGCTAATTTTTTTCTGGCTCGTGTGGCAGATGCAGGGAAAATATACCATTATTTGAAAGAAGAAGGGATTATTGTTCGCAATCGTCATACCCTATCGCTTTGTGGCAATTGTTTACGGATCACGGTGGGGACGAAAGAGGAGAATGAAAAATTAGTTGAGGCATTAAAAAACTACGACCTTTTTATATCCGATAATCATTGAATTATTTTTCCAAAGCGTTTGCCCATGAAGAAAAAAGTTTTATTCATTGACCGCGACGGTACACTCGTCGTCGAACCGCCCATAGATTATCAACTTGATTCATGGGAAAAATTGGAATTTTATCCCAAGGTATTCCGTAATTTAAGTTTCATCCGTTCCAAACTTGATTTTGAGTTTGTCATGGTGACCAATCAGGATGGATTAGGAACTCCTTCTTTTCCTGAAGATACTTTTTTACCAATACACCACTTTATCCTAAAAACTTTCGCCGGCGAAGGTATTGTTTTTGACGACGTTCTGATAGATCGTAGCCTTCCCGAAGACAATGCCCCCACCCGCAAGCCTCGTACAGGTATGTTAACGAAATATATAACTAATAACTATGATCTTGCCGGTAGTTTTGTCATCGGCGACCGTATGACGGATGTGGAATTAGCAAAAAATCTGGGTTGTCGCGCCATCTTTTTGCAGTGTGATACGGATGTATTAAAAGAGAAAGAATTGGATGAATGTTGCGCATTAGCTACTACAGATTGGGATTGTATTTCCGAATTTCTTTTTGCCGGAGAACGTAAAGCGGAAATATGCCGCATAACAAAAGAAACAAATATAAGTGTTTCTTTACATATAGACGGACAAGGTATTTGCAACATTGAGACAGGTATTGGATTTTTTAATCATATACTGGAACAAATCGGTAAACATTCCGGAATGGATCTCACCGTCAAAGTGAAAGGAGATCTACATGTGGACGAGCATCATACCATTGAGGATACTGCCCTTGTTTTAGGTGAATGTATTTATCGTGCTTTGGGCGATAAACGAGGCATTGAGCGTTACGGCTATACGTTACCTATGGATGATTGTTTGTGTGGGGTATGTCTCGATTTTGGCGGTCGTCCCTGGTTAGTATGGGATGCTGAATTCCGGCGGGAAAAAATTGGAGATATGCCAACGGAAATGTTTTTTCATTTTTTTAAATCCTTAAGTGATGCAGCCAAAATGAATTTAAATATTAAGGCGGAAGGAAACAATGAACATCATAAAATAGAAGCCATCTTCAAAGCCTTTGCTCGCGCATTGAAAATGGCAGTAAAAAGAGACATATACCAATATGCATTGCCTTCTACAAAAGGGATGCTCTGAATTTTTAAGAAAAATTTCTCTAATTTTTTGCTGTTTTGAGTGACGATTCAATATTCTCTACATCCGCCCGGAAACTTTTATCTACTTCGCATTGTTCTTTCACTATTTTACAGGCATGTAGCACAGTGGCATGATCTTTATTCCCAATAAGCCGCCCTATTTTTGAAGAAGATGAATCCGTATGCTTTTTGGCAAGGTACATAGCTACCTGTCGAACTTGTACTACTTCCCTCTTTCTCGATTTTGTATGAATTGCCTCCGGATTCAGACCAAAATATTTGCATACTACATTAACGATACTGTCTATGGTAACAGACACCATTTCTTTTCGAACCATCTTCCCGATAATACGTTCCGTCAAATCCAAATCTATGTCTTTATTGCATACGGTAGAGTGAGCCATAAGGGATACAATCACACCTTCCAGATCCCGGATACTTTCGGTCACGTTCAAAGCAATATAATTAATAACTTCTTCCGGAAATAAAAGACCATCACGACGAATCTTCTTTTTCAAAATATCCTTTCGAAGTTCATAATTGGGTTTTTCCAATTCAGCTACCATACCCCACTTGAAACGCGTTGTCAATCGTTCCTCCAATCCCTGCAATAACACCGGCGCACGGTCGGAAGCCAATACCAATTGCTTTCCGTTTTGATGCAAATGATTGAATATATGAAAGAAAGTATATTGAGTCTTCACAACCCCTGCAAGTTCCTGTATATCGTCAATAATTAATACATCTATCGTTTGGTAGAATTTTATAAAATCATTGGTTGTATTATTCCGCACCGAATCCGTATATTGCACCTGAAATAAATGCGCTGATACATATAACACTCTTTTACCCGGAAAACGTTCCTTAATTCTTGCACCAATAGCATTAATAAGATGTGTTTTTCCCACTCCCGATCCGCCATGCAAAAACAAAGGATTAAAACCTGTCCCCGAAGGTTTTTCCGCCACAGATAATGCGACTGTCCGTGCTAATTTATTACTATCTCCTTCTATAAAATTATCAAATGTATGTTCCGCATGCAAATGGGAATCTAAATCTTGTACAGCCGGCGCTTGTAATATATTAGGAGCTTTATTGCTACCTCTACGAATAGTATAATTTCCTCCTTCTGCAACTATCGAACGATTACTAGCCTCTAAATTAACTGTAACCTTCGAACTTTTATCAACCATAACATTATACATCAGCTTAGTTCCTTCTCCAATCACCTTATATATAGTGGCACGCAATAAATCAACAAACTTGTCTTCTATAAATTCATAAAAAAATTGGCTGGGAACCTGCAAGGTTAATGTTTCATTCTCATACTTTAATGGAAATATTGGGGTAAACCACGTATTATAGGCAGGTTCCGGAATATTGTCTTTTATAATTACAAGACATTGCTTCCATAATTCAACATGAGTCGTACAAGCCATAACTGTTTTATTATTTTATTTGAATGAATTAAAAACTTTTCCTTATTTGCTCCCCAAAATTGAACATCTTATCACAGAAAAACAAATTCTCTTTTTCTTGCTTAAAAAAAATAAAAATAACCCCTTATGTTTCAATTACTTAATGAAGTAAGTAAAAATTCATTAAAGAAAAATGCTTTCATTTTCTAATTTACTGAATAATAAACAAATGCTTCTTTTTTTATTTTTTTCACAAACCTGATTGCTACTTCTGCAATCATTCCCATTTCTCTATTTTATAGAGATTTCAAATCTCTGAAAAATAGTTTTAAACAATTCATTATTTAGATAGAATTCAGATAACAGCTTTTTCCCCTTTTATTTCTTTTCGAACAAAGAAAAATGTACATATCGTTTGGGATTCTGCTTTAAATCTTCCAGTAAATCAGATGCAGTAACCAAAGTAGTATTTAAGTTGTTGTATAGTTTTGGATCATTAAGCAATAGATTTAAAGAACTCTCTTTATTACCTAAATTATCAGTAAACATTTTTACACTTGCTATCGTAGCCTCAATATTCTTAAAAGTCAATGCAAAATCAATCTCTTTCAGATTATCACTTATAACAACAACATTGTCTTCGATTATGTTTAATTTCTTCGTTAATTGAGGAATATCTTTACTCATCATATTTTTTAAATGCAAGCTTGTCAATTCGATATGTTCAGCCGTATTTCTTACAGCGTGAAGAGTTGCCGGAACATTGGGGTCATGCAGTAACATATTCAAGGACGTTAGTATGGAATCCAATTGAGGTATTATTCTTTCTATTTGAGGCATAAACGTTGCGATATTTTCTATCAATCCGTTGTTTACTACTCCCGGAATAGTATCTCCTATCCTATAATATTCCTGCGAATTATTTGCCATTAAAATATTCATTTTCGCGTTTCCTAACATCTCGGCAACGAGTTCGGCTGAACTTCCTTTCGGGATACGCATATCGGCATTGAGTCCCACTTCTACAGTTAAATTTCCCGGATGAGTATAGTCATACCGAATATCTCGAACCACCCCCACCTGATATCCGTCAGCAAATACCGGACTTGATTTAACTAAATTATTTACATTATTATACTTAACATAAAAATAAACAGCAGGTTTAAATAAATGAATACCTTTTAAATAATTAATCCCATAAATAAAAATACACAAGGCCACAATTCCCGTAATACCTATTTTTACTTCCTTAGTATGTTTCATATATATGCTAATTCAAGTTGCTAGTTATAGTTTTAACATTCTATCTAAAGTATATTCCCGGATAAATGACATGAGTTTAATTAAGAATCTCTTCTGCGTGATAGCATGAATAGCAGGGAAATCTTTATATCCCTGACGTTTAATTCAATATTTTCAATCGCTTTCCTGCACTTATATTACTACTGTTGAGGTTATTCCACTTTTTTAAGTCACTGACGCTTACCTGATATTTCCTTGCTATCACAGACAACGATTCGCCGGTTTTTATTTGGTGGTAGATTACCCCGTTTACTGAAGTAACTGAATTCTTTGTTGCACGGGTAGTATTAGCGATTACGACAGCACGATTGCTAAAAAGTTCATTCACACGGTGCATGTAAATGGTATCTTGTTTATCAATAAAAATACTCACTTTTTCGTATGGTAAACGAAGTGTATAAGTTTTCCCTCCCGGTATGATGTCTTTTTTATATTGTGGATTTAAAGTCCTTATCTGCTCTAAACTAATATCGCAAATATCCGTAATTTGCTCAAAGTGTAATTGTTGATTGATGTGTAACGTATCGCTACCGGTAGGAATAGCGACCTCTACCGGACAAATATTGTGATCGTTATAATAATTCATCACATAATTCACGGCAATGAAAGCCGGTACGTATCCACGTGTTTCTTTCGGTAAATAAGGATATATGCTCCAGTAGTCGGTCTGACCACCGGAACGACGAATCGCTTTGTTAACATTTCCAGGACCACAATTGTAAGCAGCAATTACAAGATTCCAATCCTGATAGATATGGTATAAATCTTTCAGATAGCGTACTGCCGCCCAAGTAGATTTAATGGGATCTCTCCGTTCGTCCACTAAGCTATTGGATTCCAAACCGTATCGTTTACCTGTTTTTATCATGAATTGCCATAAGCCCGATGCTCCCCTACGTGAAACAGCCGACGGATTCAATGCAGATTCAATAACAGGAAGATATTTTAGTTCGATAGGTAAATCACAAGCATCCAACACACCTTCAAAAATAGGTACATAGAAATTGGAAATACCTAACATAAAAGACATTTGATTTCTCATACGACCCGTATAGACATCAATGTATTTACGGACAATTTCATTGTAGGGCATTTCCATAATAGTTGGCATAAGGGACATGCGATTGATATACATTGAGTCGGAATATACAGGATTTTTGTTTGGTACGTTATCGCAATTCGACCGGAACGTAGTATATGCCTTTACATCCCAATCGTTCAGTAAGCTATCTATCGAATAAACCATATCGGTTACTGCTGTATCTTGTGCATTTGCCGGTGTACTAACAATCAATAGAAATAAAAAAATGATCCAATAAAGATTAGATAAGTAATTTGATTTTTTCTTTTTAAGATTCATATTTTCTCGTCCATTAAAATGTGAAATTGCATTGTAAACCAAGAACATTGCCGGAAAAATGCATGTCGTTAATTATATGGGGGGTTATTCGAAAACCGAGGTCAGGTGAAATATCGAAGTCAGATAGCTCTGCATCCACATAAGCATCAACAACTGAAACGAAATATATCCCGATAAGTGCAAATATGGTCATATCCCGATAACGTCTGTACATATCTTTTCGTTTTTTCAGTAATTCTTTCAAATACGTTTCATCATAACGACCGGTAAAACCATGTGGGAGTATATCCAAAAAACTATTTGTATTCGGATTATTGTCCATAATATCCATATAGGCTTTTGAGTAATCCGTGTACATACTATTATTCCAGTTAAGTCCGTATAGACAAGCGGCAAATCCACCATACACAATAGGAAGTTTCCAATATTTTCGATTGTATATTTGCCCTCCTCCGGGAAACACGATTGCCGTCCAAGTTGCTTTGAAAGGATTAGGTTTCCATGTTGATTGCAGAATGGGAGGAACGATAACACTATCCGTTGTAACGTTTACCGGTATCTCCGGCATAGAAAGACTATCTACCCTCATCAAACTATCCAATTTTTCCCAATCGGATGCGTTCACTTTCTGATTTTGGGCATATATACTATAACTCCCTGCCGTTTGTATAAAAAAAAAGAGTGGGAGTGATACGAATAATTGATGTCGAATGATTCTCTTTATCATTTATTCTTTAGCGTATCAAACATTTCGATGATGCGCAGAAACTCCTCTTCGTTATTAAATGGAATACTGATTTTTCCTTTACCCTTTTCGGAACAAGTCAGTTGCACTTTGGTATCAAAAAAACCGGATAATTGTTCTCTCAATGCGCCGTACGCCTCCGACAATCCCGCTGTTCGTTTGGAAACGGGTATTTTTCCTTTATTGCTATCTTCGTCCGGGAGGGTTTCTCCTTCCTCCAAAGATTTTATTATTTCTTCTACTTTGCGAACCGAATATCCGTATTCTTGAATATCTTCAAAAAGCTCCACTTGTAATTTAGGATCTTCTAACGAAAGGAGCGCTCGGGCATGTCCCATATCAATTTGCCTGTTTTGCAGTGCCATTTGTATAGGAGCCGGAAGTCTTAACAAACGCAGGTAGTTGGCAATAGTAGTGCGTTTCTTACCGACGCGCTCGCTCAAACGTTCTTGTGTCAGATTGTATTGTTCAATGAGATGTTGATAAGCCAAAGCTATTTCTAAGGCATTCAGATCTTCGCGTTGTATGTTTTCCACCAACGCCATCTCCATGATATTTTCATCATCGGCAGTACGGATATATGCGGGGATAGTGGTCAAGCCTACTTTTAATGAAGCACGGTAACGGCGTTCACCGGCAATGATTTGATATTCATCATCGGAGAGTTTGCGCAATGTGATGGGCTGAATGATTCCTATTTCGACAATCGAATCCGCCAATTCTTGCATGGCATTCTCATCAAATTCGCGACGCGGTTGGTTGGGATTAACGGATATCTTGGATAACTCTATTTCATTAATAGAAGACGACCCATCGGTTTTCACATCTTCATCAATCGAAAGTAGTGCATCAAGTCCCCTACCTAATGCATTTCTTTTTTGTGCCATATTTTATACGTTATTGTTCTTTTCGATAAGTTCTTTGGCTAATGACATGTAGTTTTTGGTTCCTATCGAATCGGCGTCATACAAGATAGCCGGTATGCCGTAACTGGGAGCTTCACTGAGTTTTACGTTACGTTGAATGACGGTTTCAAATACCAAATCTTGGAAATGAGTCTTAACTTCGTCGTATATTTGATTAGCTTGACGTAAACGTGAATCGTACATTGTCAACAAAAAACCCTCAATTTCCAATGAAGGGTTGAGTTTGGATTTGATAATCTTTATGGTGTTCAGCAATTTACTAATTCCCTCTAGCGAAAAATATTCAGCTTGCACAGGGATAATAACCGTATCGGCAGCTGTAAGCGCATTTACCGTTATCAATCCGAGCGAAGGAGAACAATCTATCAATATATAATCGTAATCATTTTTTATCGGTTCCAATACTTCTTTTAAAATCTTCTCCCTATTATCCAAATTCAGCATCTCAATTTCTGCCCCAACCAAATTAATATGTGAAGAAATCACTTTTAACAACTCTATTCCCGTATCATGAACGGCTTGATGAATACCGGCTCTGTTAATAATACATTCGTATATGGTACATTTGGCTTGTTTAATATCTATACCCAAACCGGAAGAAGCATTTGCCTGTGGATCGGCATCAACCACTATAACTCTCTTTTCAAAAGTGGCAAGTGATGCTGCCAGATTTATGGCAGTGGTAGTTTTTCCTACACCGCCTTTTTGGTTAGCTAAAGCGATAATTTTTCCCATATTGTTTCATACATTAAATTACTTGCGAAATAAGTAATAATAACTTAGAGCGCCTACAAAAACAAAAGAAAGTTTCGTGAAACTGTTGATAAATTGGACTTTTGGTTACTCATTAGTTAAAAACCGTAAAAAATTTACATACTGAAATTTCTCTTCCCACAAAAACAAACTTCTTGTGTAATACTTCCAAATTACCCGATAAATTATTCTACAAAATGACTTCTTAAAATTTACTCTTATTTCTTAGTTAATATTAGCAATCTATATACCGGTTATTGTCTATTTTTGCGAATCCATAATAGTGCGTATGAAGCAAATATATTATAAATACTTTATTATCCTTTGTCTTTTATTTTCCATACCCGAAGCATTTGCCCAGTTAAAAGGAAGAATAACAGATTTCATTACCGGCGAGCCTATCATATATGTTTCCGTATATTACGAAGGGAAAGGGGTAGGTTGTACAACGGACACAAAAGGAATGTACCAAATCGAAACACGAGCAGAATGGGATAAAATTACTTTTTCTGCAATAGGATACACTACTCAAGTAATAACCGTCAGTCCGCAAACAAGAATACTCAACGTACAGTTAACCACATCTGATATTCTATTGAATGAAATTGTCATAAAACCTCAAAAAGAAAGATATGTCCGTAAAAATAATCCTGCCGTAGAATTTATGCGTAAGGTAATAGCCGGCAAATCTTCGAAAAAACTGGAAGAAAACGATTTCTATCAATACGACAAATATGAAAAGATGAAAATGTCCCTCAATGACGTGACTCCCGAAACGTTACAAAAAGGTATCTACAAAAAATTACCTTTTCTGAAAGAGCAAATAGAAATATCTCCTGAATCCCAAAAATATATCCTACCCATTTCTATCAAAGAAACGGCTTCGCAATCTATCTATCGCAAAGAGCCACGAGGTGAAAAAACACTCATCAGAGGAATCAATTCCACCGGAGTAGAAGATTTTTTGACAACAGGCGACATGGTAGGAACCATTCTAACCGACATATTCACAGAAATTAATATTTACGATAACGATATTCGTTTGTTTGATAACCGGTTCGTTAGTCCTATCTCTTCCACCTCTGCCATCTCTTTTTACAAATTCTATTTGATGGATACGATACCCGTAGGCAAACACGAGTGCATACACCTCACATTTGTACCCCAGAACTCGCAAGACTTTGGATTCACAGGACATTTATACGTGATTAACGATTCTACATACGCCGTAAAACGATGTACGATGAATCTACCCAAAAACACGGGAGTCAACTTTGTGGAAAGCTTAGACATTGTTCAAAATTACGAATTGACGGAAAACGGATACTGGGTACTGACGGACGATGACATGGTGGTAGATTTATCAATTGTAAAAGAAGCCCAAGGAATACAAGTCAGGCGAACTACAAAATATTCCAATTATACGTTTACTTCTATTGAACCAAGACTTTTTCGTCTAAATGGACGCGTAATAAAAGACAACGACTTGTTTGTGAAAAGCGATGAATTTTGGGCTGAAGTAAGACAAGTTCCGCTAACCAAAACAGAAACTAACATTGACTTATTAGTAAAACGCCTTGAAGAAATGCCGGGCTTTAAATACTTCCTGTTTGGAGCAAAAGCCTTGATTGAAAATTTTGCGGAAACAGGAGGCAAGAATACACCGAATCAACTCGATATAGGTCCAATTAACACAATGATTACCAGCAACTATGCAGACGGACTGCGTTTGCGTCTCAGTGGAAGAACCACATCGCAATTAAACCCACATTGGTTTATCGGTGGATACGGAGCTTACGGATTCCGAGACGAAAAGTGGAAATATGAAGGCAATATAACCTACGCATTTAAGAAACGAGAGTTCCTTCCCTGGGAATTTCCAAAACACAACCTATCTACTACATACCGGTACGACGTCATGTCGCCTATGGACAAATTCCTTGCTACGGACAAAGACAACGTATTCGTATCATGGAAAGTGGTTCCCGTTGATCAAATGTCGTACGTGCGAGATGCCATACTGACCTACGAATTAGAAACCATTTCGGGTTTTTCGGTTTCAGTTATGGGACGACATCGCAACGACGAGCCTATGGGTAAGTTGCAATACATCCGTAACAATGCGGGACAGACCTTGGTACATGATATAACCACTACCGAGTTAGGCATAAAATTAAGATATGCCCCCGGTGAAAGTTTCATTAATACCAAACAACGTCGCCGCCCCATATCGTTGGATGCACCGGTATTTACTTTATCGCATACCACAGGTTTTGATGGTATCTTCGGTGGAGAATACAGCTTTAACCTTACGGAAGCAAGTATTCGAAAACGCTTTTGGCTTTCTTCTTGGGGAAAAATAGATATATCATTAAAAGCTGGTGTACAATGGGACAAGGTTCCGTTTCCTCTCTTGATTTTGCCGGCAGCCAACCTTTCGTACATTACTCAACCTGAAACGTTTAACTTGATTAACAACATGGAATTTTTAAACGACCGTTATGCCTCTCTAAACCTATCGTACGATATGAACGGAAAACTATTTAACCGTATTCCACTCATCAAAAAATTGAAATGGAGAGAAACATTTCATTTTCGTGCACTATCCGGAAAACTGACCGATAAAAACAATCCCGATTACAACACCGGTGACGGAGATCTATTCCTATTCCCCACCCGAAACGGAGATATAAGCAGTTTTGCCATGAATCCCAAAATACCATATATCGAGGCAAGCATAGGCATTTATAATATATTCAAGCTATTACATATAGAATACGTACGCCGGTTAACCTATCTCGACAACTCTGGAATAAATAAACACGGCATACGTTTTATGGTATTAATGGTATTCTAAAATGAAACCCTTAGCAGAACGACTCCGTCCAAACACTTTAGACGAATACATCGGTCAAAAACATTTGGTAGGTGAAGGAGCCATTTTGCGCAAAATGATTGATTCCGAACATATCTCTTCATTCATCATGTGGGGACCTCCCGGAGTAGGAAAAACCACTTTAGCACAGATCATTGCCAACAAACTCAAAACGCCTTTCTACACATTAAGCGCCGTCACATCGGGAGTAAAAGATGTGCGTGAAATAATAGACAAAGCCAAAAACAGTCAATTTTTCTCGCAAGCGAGTCCTGTTTTATTTATAGATGAAATCCACCGTTTCAGCAAGTCGCAGCAAGACTCTCTACTAGGGGCTGTAGAAAAAGGAACGGTAACACTCATTGGAGCTACTACGGAAAACCCTTCATTTGAGGTTATCCGTCCCCTCCTGTCGCGTTGCCAACTTTATGTACTGAAATCTTTAGAGAAAGAAGACCTTTTAGAACTTTTACATCAGGCAATCACAACGGACACCATTCTCAAGGGGAAAAAAATCGAAATAAAAGAAACCCATGCTATGCTCCGATTTTCAGGTGGGGATGCACGAAAATTACTTAATATATTAGAACTCGTCGTGGAGTCGGAAGCAATGGAAACGGTTGTTATCACTGATAATATCGTCACCGGACACTTGCAGCAAAATCCCTTGGCTTACGACAGAGACGGTGAAATGCACTACGACATCATCTCCGCTTTCATCAAATCCATACGTGGAAGCGACCCTGATGGGGCAATTTACTGGCTTGCCCGCATGGTAGAAGGAGGTGAAGATCCCACTTTCATAGCAAGACGCTTGGTTATTTCCGCTGCGGAAGACATTGGTTTAGCAAACCCTAACGCGCTACTTCTTGCCAATGCCTGTTTTGATACATTAATGAAAATTGGTTGGCCCGAAGGACGGATACCATTGGCAGAAACCACCATCTATTTGGCAACAAGCCCGAAAAGCAATTCGGCGTACAACGCCATTAACGATGCTTTGGAATTAGTTCGAGAAACCGGAAATCAACCCGTCCCTCTGCATCTGCGCAATGCCCCGACAAAACTAATGAAACAATTAGGTTATGGACAAAATTACAAATATGCTCACGATTACGAAGGAAATTTCACCCAACAACAATACCTTCCAGACGAATTGAAAGATACCCGTATATGGCATCCTCAAAATAATCCGGCAGAAAATAAACTACATGAAAAGGTGAAAGAGTTGTGGAAAGAAAAATAATATGGGTTATCCGGCAAATGCGTAGTTGATGGGATGTGTAAGTTCAATTAGTAAATGCAAAATTTGACTTGAAAACATAATGATAATGATGATGCCTTGTTGGAAGCAGAAAAAAATTCATGCAGCAAAAAGTAAAAAACTTTGAGCCAACTCACTCAAATCATGCTCAATCCTTTTTTCTAAATTTTGAATTGCTATAATTCTTGTTATCATGACCCAAATAAATTAAGCCTGTTTTTTAATGCTTTGTATCTTCTGATTGTAAGATCAATATAATTTCTGTCTAAATCACAGCCAATATATTTTCTGTTTCCTATAATCTTACTCACAATTCCTGTTACCCCTCCTCCATTAAATGGATCGAAAATAACATCTCCATCTTTTGTCGAAGCTTTTACTATTCGTTTCAATAGTGCAAGTAGTTGTTGTGTGGGGTGTTTTCCAAATATTTTTTCATTCGGAGAAGGAGTCGGGATATTCCAAACCGAACGCATCTGTAAATCGGATTTTTTTATATTGCTTTCGGGGAATCTACCATTCTTCATTGCTTCGTAATCAAAATAGAGTTTTGCATTTTTATCTTTTCTTGCCCATAAAATTGTTTCGTGCGAAGCCGTGAAAAATCTACAACTCAAATTAGGAAAAGCGTTAGGTTTAAACCAAGTTATATCATTTACTAATTGAATTTAGAAAACTTTTGTACACCAAAGTTTTTGTATTAAATCAAACACAAAAAATTTGTTAAATTGTATGCTCTGCATATCAAAATAAGTCAAGTCGTACAGTGACGAATGTTTTTCCAACATTTGATAAATATTTCGAGTTTTAACGGTCTACCCGTCAAGTTGATTTGTTTGGTATCCAAAATAGCTAAATACGAGGATTTTCATATTGTTTAAGCATTAAATAAAGTTATATATTTTGAAACAATCGCTTCTTTGTCAAAATATTGCTCTGCCATAGTTCTATTTTTTTTTCCTATTTCATTAAGTTCGTCAGCATTCAAACTCAACAAAAACCTCAGAGTTTTACTTATAGAAAAAACATCATTAGGGTCAAAAATTAATTTTTTTTCTGTTATAAGTAATGGAATATCTGATATATTTGAGCATAATACAGGCTTGCCACACGCCATTCCTTCACAAATTGCATTGGGGAATCCTTCATAAAAGCTAAATAACCCAACCGCATCGGCTTGCTGCATACAATCTAATATATTATGAGTCGCATTTTCAAATTGAAAAATATCTTCTATTCCATTTTCTTTTATTTTTATTATTCCTAAATCAAATGAATTATCCAAAATATTTCCATACCATTGAATACGTAATTCAGATTGTTCTTCTTTTGTTAATAGCAAAACGGCATCAATGAATCCATTTAGATTTTTCAGGTGTCGATGACTAGCGAGTACAACAATTGTAAACAATTCGTTTTTACGAAAAGTAAATGAATCCGAAGGCATCCATTTCGCTAAATCAATCATATTATATATGACTTTACATTTTTTTTTAGATAAAAACGAATTTACCTGCCGTACTAATTCTATGTTTGTTTGTGAATTTGCAACTACCTGATTTGCAAATATATGGAAGTATCTAAAAAGTCTTAACTTCCATGAGATTAAAAGGTGTGGATTCGCGCTTCTTTCTCCTACTATTAATTTCCATTTGTGATAAGGGAAAGTCGATATTTCACAAATAAAGTTTGCTGCAGCTAAAAAAGAAAGAATGACATCATATTTCCCATGCCGGATATATTTGCGCATTTTTATCATTCGCTTTATATAGTTTGATTCTGCTATACAAGCAATTGGTATATTATTGTCTTCTAATGTCAATCTATAAAAATCATTTTTATTATGATAGGTTAAGAATGAAATATCATGACCTGATTTTTTAAATTCCACGGCTAAATTTACAATTTGTCGCTGCGCACCGCCGGAGCCTAAATAATCAATTATGCACAAAATTTTTTTCGCCATATTGTTTTATTCTAAAGATTTACTAGCAGTACCTAACAAATATGCAATTAACATTACATTAGGGTACGTATGTGATGAGGTGTACCATACTGAAAACAGAGTTGTTGCAAACCACATCAAGATAATCGTTGTCATTAAAATACGTTTATCTAAGTTCCAATTACTTTTGATAATACTTCTGATTGCAACAATAAACAAACAAATATATATTACACAGCCAAACAATCCGCAATTTGAAAGGAGTTCCAACCAATCATTGTGAGCATACGTTCCATCAGTTATTGTTACTGAAGAAGCAAATCCGAAACCCAAAAAAAAGTTTTTTGCATCGGAATTGAGCCATTTATTGAAAATAGAAGAATAAATTTTATCTCGACCGCTTGAGTTTCCTTCTATAGTTTGGTAATATCTACTTTGTAAATAATCATTGTTTTTAATTATTTGCATTGACAATAAAACTATTAAAATAATACCCAATATTACAAAAAAATATAACTTTATTGTTTTTGTTGTTTTCAACTGAAAATATAAATATAAAATAATTGCAATTGACCCTACAATTATTGCACCTCGTTTAGATCCTAACAGTGTAAAAGATAGCAAGATAGCAATTAGCATCCACGGTGTTAATTTTCTCTTTTTATCAATTAAAAAAACAAATGGTATTAATTGTACAAAAGAATAAGATACATTATTTGTGAAGTTTTCATTAAAACTAACATTATGAGATGATATATTTACATAATATTGAATTATCGTTATAGGTATCATTATTAAAAAGAAAATTATCAATTTTTTTTTATTAAGCCATCCTTTCAAAGAAAAATAATAAAACGGATAAAAAATCAAAGAAACCATAATGATGTTTTTATACATACCGACGTTTTCATTCTTATAATCTCCACCAAAAAAAAAATAGACCGTATTGAGCAAAAAAAGGACCGTCCAAAGTTTATAAAATGCAATATTTTTATGGAATACCGTTCTTATAAAATACAAAAAAGATATTACAATTATTAAAAACAAACATCCTTGAGACAGAATTGACCCTGATGAATACAGAAACCCCTGTAAATAATAAATTACAAACAATATAAATATCAGGTACACAACAATGCCTTTTTTCATATTATTTTGTTATTTTCCCTATTAAATTATCTATCACCCAATCAAGAGGGCTACAATTTCCTTCATACCAAACCATATTACTATCCCAATATCCCTCATACACCTTAGTTACAAAACCATAACTGGTTTCAACTATTAGAGGTTGATTATTTTTAAAAACAAAATCAATAGCTATACTTTGCGTCTTTAATTTATGATTTAATTCAAAGGCAATTCTAACACATTTATCATTAATTTCGGACTTTTTTTGAGTAGAATTTCCACTACCAGAAGCTCTAAAATCATTTTTACGAACTAATCGTTTTATACCACAAGCTTTATCTCCAACTACAACAATTCGTATATCAAATTTATTATCAGGTATAAAATCTTGAAAATAAACATATCCTTTCTCATTTGCGTGCATTTTAGCAAACTCAGTAGTAATAAAAAGCCTTGCAATGCCTTTAAACAATCCCCAAAAACTACCCTTTCCTTCTTTAAATTTTCTAATCCTCTCTTTTAGATTACCTAATTTATCAAACTGCGAAAACCCTCTGCCAAACGCTTTATTGATTAAACTTGTAGCTTGTTTTTTTGTTTTTGCTAGTTTAACATTAGCAGAACCTGCACCTCCTCTTAACTTGAATACTTTAGGAAATGTTGTTTTATTAACCCAATCCAATGCCTCTTTTTTAGAATAAAACACATAAGAAGGAACAAGTGGAGCACCAATAGATTCTAACAAATATTTTTGTCCTACTTTATCGTCAAAATGCCAACAGGTATTGAAGTTTGGAAAAACTTTTTTACCACTTATTTCAAGAGAATATAATAGTTGTTTTGCAAAAAGACAATCTTTATAGTCAGCTTGATGATGAGCCCACATCAAAGCATCACAATCCGACAATTGTTCAATAATATTATTATCGTAACAATTAACGATTTTATAGGATATATTTTTGTCTTTGCAATAAGCAATCCAACACTCCGCAAAGCCCTTATTGATATGTATTGCAATTTTCATAACTAATTTATAATTCTAATTGGTTTAAACGAATACTTAATAGCGCCTTGAAAAAACCGCCATTCTTGTCAATAGAACTCCTAAAGGGCATAATCAATCTGTCTTTTTTATAATAAAAATTGGTAGTGTCATAGATCAACTGCAATCATTATTTCCGTATGTTCCATTTTTGTAATAATACCTTTCGATATACATCCCTATCACGTTATCATGAACCGTTTCGTTTTTGGAAAAACAAATCGTTTTAC
>SNRY01000074.1_pt1:12500-41214 | contig 41214 bp, 27 predicted proteins | sample 4693421 | NCBI WGS metagenome assembly SNRY01 (sample SAMN11003215, study PRJNA524138) | termite gut metagenome | isolation source: Bacteroidetes bacterial symbionts from single cell of protist host amplifed... | host: Streblomastix strix ... | reverse complement strand
GTGCGGTGGTACGTGCGTGTACGGCAGGATTGGCAGGATTCTCAAATTGTTGCAAAATAATGGATCCGGGAGTCTCTGCCAACACCTCATTTGCTTTTTCTATCGCTCCTTTCATGCCTTTCGTTCCGGGTGTCAGAATCAAAGTGGCTCCCAATGCTTTCAATAAGTTTTGACGTTCCACGCTCATTGTTTCAGGCATAGTCAGTATCAGCTTATAGCCTTTCACTGCCGAAACCCATGCCAGCCCCACACCGGTATTTCCACTTGTAGGTTCAATAATAACTGTCCCGTGAGACAATACTCCTCTCGCTTCGGCGTCTTCTATCATTGCCAATGCAATGCGGTCTTTTACGCTTCCGCCGGGATTAAAGTATTCGAGTTTGGCAATCAGTTTAGCTTTTAAATTCTTGCTTTTGTTAAAATGCGATAACTCCAGCAATGGGGTATTTCCGATGAGTTCCGTTAATTCTTTCTTTATATTTGCCATAATTACAATTATTAGGTGGATTTTTTAATACGTGGCAAATATAAAGGCACTTATGTAAAAAGTAAATACCATAAATAGGGTATTTTATCGGATATATGCTTCATATACATCAAAATTTAACCCGTAATTGCATTTGTAAATCCATTTTTTGGTTGCTGTCGATGATGTCCGCTCCGGAACCAATGCTGTTTCTATCGTAATAAATCGTTTGTCCGACTTTAACAATAATCATTCCGTTTCTGTGGAAATCATACCGCAAATGTGCTGTTGAACGGTTTCCTCTGCCGTAAAACGAAGGATTGTAAAAAGCATAAAGCACTCCTTTTTCATACGAATAAACACGTGACTCGTAATCATCGGTATGAAAAAAACCGGTCTGTAGTTCTGTCTTCACCGGAAATGTCCGGAAAGCGTACGAAAAAGTCTGTATCAATTGAACTCCCTGACCGGCAGGCGCCCCCTGCGGATGGACTTGATTGTAATCAACCGTAGTACACAAAAAAAGATAATCGTTCGGTGAGTATTTCAAACGGTAACGCAATTGATGCCGATACAACGGACGGACAGTCTTTATCTTTTCTTCGTCCGTATAGTTCTTTGCTTTCTTTTTGTACCGGTAACGCAAACTCATTGTCAAATCTTTGTGAGGCGAATAAGCCAATTGCGTAAGTCCGTCGAATCCCGATGAAGGCTTGTCTATTCCGTACTTTAACCAAGGGAAAGCAAAGAAATCAACCGAAGCAAACACTTGCCAGTCACGCACCGGATTGCCTTCAACAGCTGCATACACACCGTTTTCATTCTGAATATATCCCCCCTCGGAAAAAGAGCGGGCAAACATTGCCCAATAATTATGTGCATAATAACGGTGAAGCAACACAGTTTTGTACCCGGAAGCCGAAAGGTATTGCATACTATTCAAGAAAGCCGTACCTCCGCCTTTTCCGGCAGCCATTTCTCCGGAAAACAGTAATCTTTTCAACCGGAACCTGTAATCGGCGCCGGCATTATAGAACCCGTTTCCCTGTATGTTATATTTGGAATACTCCCTGACTTGAGGCTGATACGGGCGGTCAAAGAAATAGTAAATTCCCGTTACACCTACTCTCAACTGATTTTTGGCGAAAGAAACATTTGTTCCGGCAAGTTGCAAATTAACTGTACTTTTCCTCTCTGCTTCTTTCCCGGTGCGATGCAATCCGGTTTTTTGTATAGAAGTGATAGTGGTTTCCGTCGCAATAGCGTCCAAAGAATGATTTGAATAGAAAGCCGATAAAGTGAAATCCCCTGCTTCCACAGCCGAAGCTATCCCGCGAAAATAATTGTATTCGTCTGTTGAAGAATGTTTGGTGATACCATTTTTGCGTGTGCCAATAGTAGAAGCTGATACTGTTTTCCCCATTATATAATCACTGCTGACAACCAATCCCTGTCCGAAACTCAGGCGGTAATTCCCTATTGCCAATGCTTTCAGCTTCCGATAGTTCTGAAAAAAGAAATAGAATGAATAATGATCGTAGCCCCATTGGTTATGCAAAGCAAAGAAAGGCTCGCCCGCATCTTTCTCAGCCGTCATTCCCCAATAAAGATTTTTCCGATACCGAAAACTGTAACGTAACGAATGATAGGCAGGCGTTCCGAGATAGTTACCTTCCGTGTATCCTTTTCGTTCATAAAACGGTATGTCAAGACGGGTAAGCAATTCATTCTTCCCGTATCTAAATACTTCCGAAAAGGAAGGCAAAAGCTCTTTCTTCTCTATCGGCTTTACACAAACAAAGGGAAGCAAATACCAGATAGTTTGTCTGTCCATTTCTTCCACCAGTTGCAGTTCATACACGCTTAGCATTTCTCCTTGCTCGTAGAGATAAGCCAATAAGTTTTCTATCTGAATATCGTTTAAGAAAGGGAATTGTTCCAACTCTTCTTTTGTGGCACTATTCAGATTGATAGGCTCCGAAAGACGTTCGCTAAGTTCTTCTATTGCGTTTTCCCAATCGGTACTTTCGTCTTCGTCCGAAATAACAAGTTGTTCAATGACTTCTTCCCAAAAAGATTCAGCATGATTTTGAGCAGTGAGTGTTGTGCCGGTCAAAGCCCATAGAACCAGCACACTCACCAATATTTGCCTCATTGAAAGGACAAAGAATAACTATTAAACATTATTCCTCGAATCCTTTACTCTGACTGCCTTCCCTTCACTTTGCGGTAACGAGCCTTTCTTTACTAATTTTACTTTCGGCGTAACTAATATTTCGTCTTTTAGTTGTCGTATGATAGTCTTGCGGATGTTTTCCAATTCAATGTAATTATCGGTGGACAGGTCGCCAAGTTCCGCTTCAACAATTATTTCATCTTGGGAGTCTATTGTTTCAAGCGTTATCAGATAGTTGCTGCCCAATTGCGGGAATTGCATCAATATCTTTTCCACCTGCATAGGGAAAATATTTACCCCTTTAACGATGAACATATCGTCGCTCCGCCCTTTGATACGGTCTATGCGGATGTGGGTACGTCCGCAAGGACATTCTCCGGGAAGGATGCGAGTTAAGTCGCGTGTACGGTATCGGATAAGTGGCATCATGTCACGGTCGAGCGTAGTGAGTACCAACTCTCCCGTTTCGCCTACGGGAACGGGTTCTAATGTGTCCGGATTAATGATTTCCACATAGAAACAATCTTCCCAAAAATGCATACCGTTTTGTTCCAAACACTCGAAAGCTACACCCGGTCCGTTCATTTCCGTCATTCCAAAACTGTTATAAGCTTTTACGCTCAACATCTTTTCTATTTTCTTCCGTTGTTCGTCCGTATGAGGTTCGGCTCCGATAAGCAGAGTGGTGAGGCTTGTGGATGCAGGGTCTATGCCTTCTTCCCGAAAGACTTCCGCCAAGCGAATGGCATAACTCGGTATGGCATGGAGGGCAGTAGTACCGAAATCGGTGATGAACTTAATTTGCCGCTTGCTGTTTCCCGCCGCTGCCGGAACAGTCAATGCCCCTAATCGCTCCGCTCCGTATTGAAAGCCCAAGCCTCCGGTAAACATACCGTACCCGGAACTGTTTTGAAACACGTCCGTATTGCGAAGCCCCACCATATACAAACATCGCGCCACCAGATTTGCCCAAGAGTCCAAATCATGTTGTGAGTGTACAATTACCGTCGGATTGCCCGTTGTTCCACTCGACGAATGCAGGCGCACAGCATTTTTCATATCCCCTGCCACCAAACCGAAAGGATAATGTTTGCGCATATCCGCCTTGTTAGTGAATGGCAGTTTACCTATGTCTTCTATAGAACGAATGGTATCTGCCGTAATGCCGTGTTTTTTAAATACCTCTTTATAAAAAGGAGCGTTTGCTGCCATGCTAACGGTTTTCTTTAACCGCACGAATTGAAATTCCCGCAACTGCTCACGGCTCATGGTTTCAATGCCTTCTTCCCAATAGTTTGTGTTCATTGCTTTAGTATATTTTACGGATAAAATGATGATAACAAAAACCCGACTTATTCAAATTAAACAAGTCGGGTATATGATTATTGGCGCATATTTGCTATTTGATTCGCTTCAACACCATTGCTGTACGTGCGGGGACATAAAGTTTCAACCATTCTTTTCTATGCGATGCATACAAGGGGTCGGGGATAGTGGCATGTTTCAGGCTGTCGTCGGTCAAACCGAATCCACCGTAAGCCTTATCGTCCGAATTGAGCGCTACTTCGTAGGTACCTATCGGAACAAGGAAACCATAATCGGTAAAGGAAGTTGCCGGACTAAAGTTGAATACAAAAATAAGGTTTTCACGCATATACGCCAGCACTTGGTCGCCGTCGTGATGCCAGATTTCTTGTACCGGATAGTTTTGGAAACCCTTCACGCTTCTCATTACCCGCAACATGGCGGCGTCAAAATCGCCCATATAATGATATGCAAGATTTTTGTTGTCCGCCAAATCCCACTGCCTGCGAGCATATTTGTATGACCAACCGTTGCCTTCGCGCGGGAAATCAATCCATTCGGGATGCCCGAATTCATTACCCATATAATTCAGATAACCACCGTTGATGGTTGTAGCGGTGAGCAAACGAATCATTTTATGTAAAGCTATACCGCGGTTTACTCGATAATTCTCTTCTCCTTTCTGCATGAACCAATACATATCGGCATCAATCAGATGGAAAATAATAGTCTTGTCACCCACCAATGCTTGGTCATGACTTTCGGCATAAGAAATCGTCTTTTCCTCGTACCGGCGGTTGGTTACTTCCCAAAACAAGGCAGACGGTTTCCAATCTTCGTCAATCTTCTCCTTCAGGAGTTTAATCCAATTATCGGGGATGTTCATTGCCATGCGGTAATCAAAGCCATATCCGCCGTCTTCAAACTTAGTGGCAAGTCCCGGCATACCGGAAACTTCTTCGGCAATAGTAATGGCATTCGGATTTACCTGATGAATCATATCGTTTGCCAACGTCAGGTAGCAGATAGCATTATCGTCTTGGTTTCCATTGAAATAGAAATCATAATGCGTAAAGGCTTCGCCCAACCCGTGACTATAATACAGCATAGAAGTGATTCCGTCAAAACGGAAACCATCAAACTTATATTCTTCCAACCAGAACTTGCAATTGGATAACAAGAAATGTATCACCTCATTCTTTCCATAGTCGAAGCAAAGAGAATCCCAAGCCGGATGCTCGCGTCGTCCGCCCGGATAGAAATATTGATTCGGGTCGCCGGCAAAGTTGCCTAAGCCCTCCACTTCGTTCTTTACTGCATGCGAATGGACAATGTCCATGATAACAGCCACCCCAACGGCGTGAGCCGCATCTATCAATTCCTTTAACTCGTCGGGTGTGCCGAAACGTGAAGACGCTGCAAAGAAACTGGAAACATGGTAGCCGAAACTCCCGTAGTACGGATGCTCTTGCACCGCCATTACTTGAATGCAGTTATAACCCGCCTTAACCACACGGGGAAGCACGTTTTCGCGGAACTCCCTGTATGTGCCTACCTTTTCTTCCTTTTGAGCCATGCCGATATGACATTCGTATATCAACAAAGGATTGACATCGGGTTTAAAGTCTTTCACGGTAAACTCAAAAGGCTTTTGAGGGCACCAAACCTGCGCACTGAATATTTTAGTTACATCATCCTGAACCACTCGCGTAGCCCAAGCCGGAATGCGTTCTCCTTGTCCTCCCGCCCAATAGATTTCCAACTTATAAAGATCTTCGTGATGCAAAGCGTCGGCAGGCAGCTTTATTTCCCAATTACCGTTATCCAACCGTTTAAGAGCATACTTTTCGTTCTCTTTCCAATCGGAAAACATTCCTATCAAATAGATTTGGGTGGCATTGGGCGCCCATTCCCGAAACGCCCATCCGTCATTAGTGCGATGCAAGCCAAAGTAAAGATGCCCCGAGGCAAACTCCGACAAAGTCTGTTTTCTGTTGTTCGTCAGTTCCGATTCCTTATACAAGGCATGGTCATGGCGACCATTTATGGCTCTTTCATAGGGGTCTAACCAAGGATCATTTACAAGCACTTTCAATCTTTTCTGTTCCATGTATTTATGTTGTTTTTTACGATATTACATCTTTACCTTTATAATAATCTTCTTCAAGCCGGTGGGAGAAATACCCGGAGCATGCCCGTCTTGCGGAAAGAATATTGCAAACATTCCCTGTTCAACTGTTATATAGCTTTCTGCTTGTCCGCTGTAGAAAGTAATATCTTTTTCCGCATTATAAAGTGCATTGGCAGGGTTGCAGTCTTTTCGCGCGGTATATCCCATTGTCTCCGTTCCCGAAAGGGGGATTTGAATATCAATATACTCGTTGTGAGTTTCGAGTTTAGCCTCTTCTTTCGTTTTGGCAGCAGTTTGAGAAACATTTACCGTAAGGTCTTTACCCTTCAATTCTGTCTTTCCAAGCTCCAACAGATTCAAATCATGAGTCTTAACAAACGTAGCAGCTTCCGCAAATAAAGGATTCAGCGAAACATACTTTTCTAAATTGTCCAAAGTATCTATAATCATTGTGTTATAATTCCATTTAGTCTTTTTATGATTTCTATCTCACCCACATTATACGGTTTGAAATCGCTACTATACAAATCGTGCTGCCATAAACCTGTGTAGGGTAATTTCTCAGGGCGAAATCCCCAGGGAAGATGTGTCTGTGTTTTACCGTTTATTAACCCCCACATGATACTGCCCACATTCTCTTGCTTCAATAGAGGCATGACATCTTCTATCGTGGATTTACTTGGGCGATTCATCCATTCACTGCAAATAACCGGTCGATTACATTGTTGTAAGCGTTGAATAAATTCAGCCGTTGCTACCTTTGAACTATAACAATGAAAACTAATAACATCGGCATTGGCATAGATAATATCATTGAGTTCCTGATTGTCGTTCCATACATCCATGGTTAAAGGTTGAATCGGGTTAATCTCCCTCGCCCAGGCAAATACGCTTTTAACGAGGGGGATACTTATTGCCGGCTCATTATACAAATCCCAGAGAAAGATGCGCGGATCGTTCCTGAATTTGAGCATAACATCTTTTACATATTTCTCTAATAAAGGATGAAAGCGTTGGTCAATAACCATAGTATGCCCCGGAGAAGGAGACCATGCCCAGGCATACCAACCTTCCAAGGGTTCGACCTGTTTCCCGATAACAGGGTCGGCATTGACGCCAAAAACACAATCATCAAAGAAGATAGGCATGACTTTGATTCCATGCGCATCGCAAATTGCCAGAAAGCGTTCCAACGTATTTATAAAATACTGGGGGTCGTCAGCATACACAGCATACTGCAATACCACGCGGACACAATTGAATCCGATACTTTGGGCGATAGACAGTTCTTTGTCTATCAAAGCCGGATTAAAACTGGTTTTATCCCACATAGCCGTATAATTAATGGCATCTGAAGGAATGTAATTGACTCCGGTAAACCAACCGGATGATTTGTACCAATCATTCGCTTTTGCTTCCGACCAACGATTGCCTTGTGCAAAGGCACTGAATGCACATATAACCAAACAGGTTACACATATTAATTTTTTCATGATAAACTTCATGTGCTTTATGGTTTACAAATATAATTAATTTTATGTGCTATCCACGTTTATCCTTCAAAATCATCAATGGTATAATTAAGGAAATCCATGAAACGTTTTAATTGGCGAAACGCACTTTCCATATTGCTCAAGACTTCGGCTTCGGGAGCCAAGAAAAATTCATCTGCTACCCCATAAGAGCAAGAGTAATCTTTGCATTTCAAATAATCAATATATTTAAACTCTTTGGGAAAACCCTTGGGAGCTGTTTTCAAAAACGTTTCCCCTATCACCGGAAAATATCTTTTAAATGCAGGGTCTTCAACAATGGAAACGTATTCGTCTATGTTTTCATAAATCGCTTGTCGAACAGCTTTCAACAGATTGGGCGGCATACAAATACTCCCTCCCGCCAATAGACAATTGCCGGGTTCAAGGTGTACATAATATCCACCGTGGTCTGATTTTTTCCCTTTGGCATTGATAAAGCCGCCTATATGCGTTTTGTAAGGGGTTTTGTCTGCGGAGAAACGTGTATCACGATAGATACGGTAGGTACAGTCTTTAGCCTGTATGCCTTTCACCGTATCGTCAAAAAGAGATATACAGGAAATAACAATAGTCAAGAAACGCTCAAATTCTACTCGAACTTTTTCGTATTCATCGCGTTGGCTATTGAACCATTCACGATTGTTGTTAGCTGCAAGTTCCTTTAAAAAGCGGAAGATAAGAGATATATTCATTGGTTATCCTTGTTGTTCATTACACAAATTTACGGATGATATTTGAAATAAATGGCTTGTTGGCAATATGATTTTCTAATCCTGTCATTAGAGTTCTAAAATGCACTACGAGTATTACCCCTTTAGGGTATTGTTAATTTAACCCGTAGTAGTGCATTTAGCAAGGCAGGGCGCCATTGGATCATACGGAAACTATGAAGTATGAAAATCTCTCCTAAGCGGGTAGCTTAAGAGTGGTAAGTTTGTGGAATAAAAAATTATCCCACCGGGATAGCTTTCGTTTGGTATATACCAAAGGGGAATTATGCCAGTTCCATACCGGCGTATGCAAGTAGCATACTGGAGTATGCCAGTTCCATACGAGGAGTATGACGGTAGCATACGGGAAGCTTGACGGTGGAATGCAAGATTAAAGAATGGGGTCGAAAGTGGATTTACCCAAGAAAGAAAGAGGAGTTGAATTTATAGAACTCGATGAGATGCATATTATTTATCTTTGAGAGTGTCTAAAAAGCCCGATTTTTCAGTAATTACCCCCTCTACATGTATTTGTAGCAAGGTTTTTTTAAAATAAAACGACTTTTTAGACACTCCTCAAATTTTATTCTGCCCTAATCCGACTTTACAATTTAATTTTTATGAGCGATTATTTAGTAAAGCTATTTTAGGACAAGACATTATTCAAATCCGACATACGGGTTTTCTGTGATTGTCGAACCATCGTAGCCCCAGTTTTGCCACAATTTTTCGGGATTTATATTACGTTGTGAACCCGGAACCGGGAAACGATAGTTCTTCGGTGTAACATTTTCTTTTGCTGGTACGCCCGATGCTTTCAGTGTTTTCACCAGAATCTTCCAACGCACCAAGTCAAGCCGGCGATTTTGTTCGTAAGTCAGCTCAAAAAGCCGTTCTTGCTGGATTTTCGCTTTAAATGCGTCATAATTCAATTCAGGAGAAATATCGTAAGCGGATGTTTTATCCAGCGACTCGTGGAATGCCCTGCGACGGACTATATTTATGTCGTTATACGCTATTTCATTCGGAGCGTTATTGTATTCGTTAATAGCCTCTGCACGCAGCAGATATACTTCAGCATAACGCAATATGGTGCGGTCGATGTTTCGGTTGCTGGCCGAGCCGTTCGGGTCGGTAGGGTCAATGTACTTGAGGTAGCGGGGAATGTCGAACTTATACCATTCGCCCTTCAGCGGATCGAATAACGAATCGGCATACGTAATACCCTTCCGTTGGTCGAGCGGGTGGAACTCGTCACGGAACTTAACATTTGAAACAATCACGTGAGGCAAGGTTTGAGTGAATCCTGTGGAAAAAGCACAGTGCAACAAGTGATTACCGCCACCGCCATCCGACGATTGCGACAGACTGTGTTGCGTGGCGAAGATGCTTTCCTTCCCGTTCCTGTTCTCTACCGACCAATTTTGACCATAGTCTTCCTCCAATTCATAATCGCCACTGCTGATTACCTCACCGGCTGTCGTTATGGACTTTTGGTACAGGTCTTTCTTCTGTGCTGCCGTGTAGGTGGGGGAAGTCTGTCCCCAGGCCAGGTACACTTTAGATAAGAGCGTTTTAGCAGCTCCCCAAGTGGCGCGTCCTTTGTCGGATCCGGAATATTCCTTGGCGTGTGGCAGTCTTTCGGCAGCATCTTTCAGGTCTGCTTCTATTTGTGTATATACGTCGTCAATTTCGGTGCGTGTCAAGCCGTCTCCCTCGTCGTTCACCCCTTTGTGCAACACGAGTGGTACTTCACCCCAGAATTGAACGGCATATTGATAATAATAGGCACGCAAGAACTTGGCTTCACCTATCAGCCGTTTTTTTAGCGAGGGCGTAACCGTGCTGTTGGCATTTTCTAAGTTGTCTATCAATACGTTGGCATTGGTGATTCCTGCATAAAAAGTTTCCCACATGTAGGTAATATAACTATTAAAGGGTTCCCATTGCTGGCTGCTCAAGAAACCGGCATCACCATTGGGATTTTCGCCCGTAACGGTTAGGTCGGAGGTCAAGTCGATCGTATAACCAAAGCGGGTACTCAATTCGTTTGCCTGATAGATACCATTGGCGGCGGCTACGGCGTCAGCATCTGTTTTCGGAAAATTCAATCCGGTAAGTTGATCTATCGGATCAACGTCCAAACTGTCGCTGCAGGAAAAAAATCCGGCAACAGTGATGAGAATAAAGAATATCTTTTTCATATCGTTTATTTATTGAAATTAATAGGAAATATTTACTCCTAAGGAGAAAGTCTTTGATGTTGGGTACACGCCGGCATCGGTGCCACCGGCAACTTCAGGATCGTAGCCCTTATAGCCGGTTATCGTCAGCAGATTTTGCCCCGTAGCAAAGAGTTTGAATTTAGTAGTTGGTGATTGCTGTATCCTAATGGGCAGAAGATAACTCAGCGAGAGTGTTTTCAATTTCAGGAAGGAAGCATCTTCCACGTAGCGGCTGTCCAAATCGGACACAGCGATGATAGCAGCTTTCGGCACTGTATTGGAAGGGTTGCTTTCTGTCCAGCGGTCGAGCAAAGCGGTAGAAAGGTTATAGCTTGGGTCGGGCATTTCCAACCGGCGGCGCAGTGAGTTAAGCAGTTCGTTCCCATAGCTGCCTTGGAAAACGGCAAACAAGCTCAACGACTTATAACGCAAGGTGGTCGAAAAGCCATAAATGAAGTCCGGCTGGGGAGATCCCAATACCACGCGGTCATTAGAGTCTATCTTGGTGTCCGTATTTTGGTTTTTATACTTCGCATCGCCGGGTTTAATCGGTGTGTTGTTTTCGAGATTGCGACTGGGTACCGGTATTTTGGATATATCGTCTGTCTTTTGTACTACTCCGTCGAACACTAACCCATAAAATGATCCGTAGGCTTCGCCTTCTTTTAGAATCGTATTGCCCGAAATGACATAACCCGAGCCGAGAGCTACATTGGTCACTTTGTTGATGTTCTTGGCAATGTTGGCAGACAGGTTCCAGTTGAAATCCTTCGTATCGATTATCGCACCTCTCAATTCAAACTCCACCCCTTTGTTGGTGATATCTCCCACGTTTTTGAGTTGTGAGCCGTAGCCCGAAGTTACTTCAACAGGAATGTTCAGCAACAAGTCGGAGGTCTCTTTGTAGTAGGCATCAGCCACTGCGTTCAACCGATGGTTGAAAAGGCTGACGTCAATCCCAACGTTGTACTGCGAGGTTGTTTCCCATTTCAATTCGGGGTTTTCGCGATTGGCTTGTCCATAGCCCACCACTATTTTGTTGTTGAACGAGTATTTGCGCGTACTGTAGGTATCTACATATCTGTAATCGCCTATTTCTTGATTTCCCACCGTACCTAAGCTGGCTCTCAACTTCAAGCCGTTGAGTGTCTTGTTGCCCTTCAAAAAAGATTCTTCATTTATGTTCCACGACAACCCCACAGAAGGGAAATACCCCCATTTATGTCCGGGTGCAAAACGGGACGAACCGTCTGCTCTCAAAGTAGTCGTAAGGTTATAGCGTCCTTTCAGCGTATAGTTCAAACGTCCTAACACGGAGTTCAGAACGGATTTCGAGCCAGCGGTAATGGGAGCAAGCAGTCCTTCACTGGCTTGCAAATTGTGGTAGTTGAGTGATTCGTTAGAGAAATTGGTCGAGGAGGCAGTTGTACGTTCCACGTATGTGGTCTGCGTACTGTATCCTGCCAACACGTCAATGTAATGATCGCTATTCAGTTGCTTGGTATAATTCAACGTATATTCATACTGCCACGAATCAGTACGTTTGTTTCCCACTGTGCCGTAACCCTTGGCAAGGAAGCCTGCGGCAGAAGAAGAGGGACCGAAAAAGTTCTGTGTGGAGTTGGTCAAGTTGGTACCGGCACTCACTCGCGCTTTCAACGAGGGAAGAATGGCATAATTGACATAAAAGTTCCCTATTAACGTGTTGCTTATGTTTTGCGATACGGTATTCTCCAAATCGGAAATAGCATTAACAGTACGGTCGCCATAGCGCAAGTCGCCTTTTTCGTGAACATTGTTGTAATTATAACTTCCGTCCGCATTGCGGATAGGCACTGTTTTCGGAATGAGTATCACATAACTCAGAGAGTTGGATGCCCCGCCGGTTTCTATGCCGGCATAGTCGGCAAGTCCGTTTTGAGTGAGTTTGCCTGCATTGACGGTAATTCCGGTGGTAAGATTGCTGAACAGGTCGCGTTCAAAGTTGAAGCGTCCGGTATAGCGTTGAAAATCCGTATTCAAAATGATCCCGTTCTGGTCGGTATAGTTACCCGACAAAAGGTAGCGGGTTTTCTCATCGCCTCCGCTTATGGTAATTTGGTGGGTCTGCGTAGAGGCTGCGCGAAGGGCTGCGCTCTGCCAGTCGGTACCTTCTCCTAAAGCATCCAATTGGGTTTGTGTCCATCCGTAGAACGGACCTTTATCGAGGTCGCTTGAAGGATAGATTTCCTGGTTTAACTTTGCCCAATCGCGCGCATTGAGCAGGTCGAGCTTCTTGGTCACCTGTTGCCATCCGGCAGTATATTGATACTCAATATTGTTTTTCCCTTTTTTCCCACTTTTGGTGGTAATGATGATAACACCGTTGGATCCTCGCGAACCATAAATAGCCGTTGCCGATACGTCTTTCAATACTTCAATCGATTCGATGTCGCCGGGGTTGATGGATGCCAGTGGGTCTAACCGACCGGCTATGCGGCTCACACCTGCCGAAGTGGAGGAAAAACTACTGTCATCGTAAATGATAACCCCGTCCACCACATACAAAGGTTCGTTACCGCCGGTAACAGAGTTTCCACCGCGAATACGGATATTGAATGCGGCACCCGGCTGTCCGGAACTCTGCGTTACATTCAGTCCGGATACGGCTCCTCCAATTAAAGACTCGAATGATGTAGATAGTTGAGACAGTGTTTCTTTCGACACCGAAGCCACAGATCCCGTAAGTTCTTTCCGCTTTTGTGTTCCGTAGCCGACAACCACAATTTCATTCAACACATTCACATCCTCACGAAGAAAAATGGTAAGCGCTTCTGTGTACTCATAAACATCCAAGTCTAAGGACTTGTAGCCGGCGTATTTTACAGAAATAGTTGCCGGAAGAGAGTGGGCATTAATGATAAACTTACCGTTTAAATCGGTTACTATTCCCGTTTTTTCATTCACAAGGGATACCGTTGCTCCGATAAGAGATTCCTGTGTTTTCTCATCTATCACACGCCCCTCAATTCTCGTACCCTTTTGTTGGGCGAAAGCGGGGAGAGAGAAAATAAATGTAAATAACACCACATAAATTTTGCCTGAGCAATAGGTGGTTTTCTGGAGAAATTTTAATAATTTTACCATGATTTTAATTTAATAGAATTATTAGTGCTTTCGATACCAAATTACAGACCGGTTTGAGAAAGCACTTTTTTTATTTATGTCGGATTAATTGGGGAAAGATGTCAAATCCCACATGACCGCCGTTTTAAAAAAACCAAGATTTTTGTATTCCTTCTTCTTTTTCATAATCTAAAATCGAATTGTTTTACGTTTTTAATTTCGCGACAAAGGTAGAGGCTGTTTTCAGGGCAAACAATACCAATCTTGTGGTATTTTTTGGGATTAAAAAATTCAATTCAAAATGAATCGAATATCTAGAAAAAAGCCTAATTTTGAGGAGCCTTTTAAGGTATTCTGCAAAATACTAAATAATTAAAATTGCATTTAGTACTTGAATTTACGATTGCTAACCTATATAATCAAAATGAAAAACATATTTCTATCTATAATCTTGGTCATTTGTACATCAGGATTACTCGCTCAAGACAAAGTCGAAAGAGTTCATGTCATATTCAAAACGCACCTTGACATTGGTTATACCGATTTGGCGTCTAAAGTGGAGCAACGTTATATCAACGAATTTATCCCCAAAGCCATAGCGGTAGCGGAACAATTATATGCCGAAAGTGGAAAAGAGCAATATGTGTGGACTACCGGAGCATGGCTTGTATCCGCCTACCTTGCCCAAGCCTCTCCAGAAGCGGCGAAGAAGCTCGAAGAAGCCATCAGACGGGGCGACATTGTATGGAATGGCGTGCCTTATACCGTTGAGTCGGAAGCCATGACCAAAGACCTTTTTGAAACGAATCTCCGGTTAAGCCAGCGCCTTGACAGGCGTTTCGGTATAAAAACCATCGCCGCCAAAATGACGGATGTGCCCGGGCATACGCGAGGCATCATTTCGCCCTTGAGCGATGCAGGCATACGATTTCTGCATATAGGTGTAAATAACCAATCAGCCGTGCCCGGCGTACCTCCTGTATGTATATGGAGGAATATCGACAATAAGGAAATCATTTTGATGTGTCAGAATGACTATGGCAATGATATGACTCTACCTGACGGGAAAACCGCCGTGTCGGTCAATTTTACCGGTGATAATCACGGACCTCATACCCTTGAACAGGTAAAAGCCATATATGCCAACTTACGGAAGAAGTATCCCGATGCTGAAATCTTTGCGTCAACGCTCAATGCCGTTGCCGCGGATATGAGTTCTATGACTTCACTACTACCCGTTGTCACTTCGGAAATCGGCGATACATGGATTTACGGGTATGCCAGTTCTCCGCTGATGATGGCGCAGTTCAGGACTTTGTTACGCCTTTACACGAATTGGATAAAAACCGGTAAAATCAATCCTGAAAGCGATGTTGCCGTTGATTTTGCTGTTCGCTTGGGAATGGTTCCCGAACATACCTGGGGACTTGACGTTACGGCTTTTCTGAGAAATTGGGATAAAACGGATGTGGACATCTTCAATGCTTCCAGAAATCTACCGGAATTCCGTATAATGGAAGAATCATGGAAAGAGAAGGCTGATAACATTCACAAAGCGATAGCGCTCCTGCCCGAAAGTCTGCAAGCAGAAGCCAAAGCCGCAATCAGCAACATCGGAACAGTTAATGTCCCCAAAATTACAAGACACGATAAAGCGAAGGAGCTTGATAAAAACGGCGCCCTTACCCTTGAGCGTAACAGCATGAAAATGGTTGCCGGAGAAATTGCCTACCAAACCTTTTCAGCAAAGGACTATGCTGCTTTTGAAGGAACATATTGCAGAGATCAATTTGCAATCTATCCCAACCAATGGTTTGGCAATCCGGGACTAGAGAAGACCAAAGCACAATCGGCAAGCCTGACGGCGCAGGCAGATTATGTGGCTGTCGGCAAACAAGGTAAAGACAAAAAGATAGACTGCCTGCTGTCCTTTCCCGCACATCCCGCCATTGACAAAAGAGTGCTTCCCCAACAAATCAGCACACAATATATGATTAAAAGGGACGGTGCTGTAGAGATGACTGTTTCGTTGATAGATAAACCGGCTAACCGTTTACCGGAGGCGTATTGGGTGTCTTTTCTACCATCGCAGGTAGTTTCGGTCTTTGCCGAAAAGATGGGTTACAAGGTGAATGTGCTCGACGTGGTGGAAGGCGGAAACCGCCAGATGCACGGTATTGATAATTATGTGGATGTAGTAACAAGCAAAGGCACCATACGTATTACCAGTCTTGATGCACCGTTAGTAGTCATTGGCGAACGGAACGCATTGAATTATTCCACCTCGTTGCCTGATTTAAGCAAGGGGATTCATTTCTGCCTATTCAACAATCTGTGGGGAACGAATTTTACCATGTGGTGGGAAGGTAGTATATCTTATCGTTTTAAAATAGAAATGTTTAACTTTATCAAGTAGAATATGAAAATACAAATGAGACAAGGAGGTTTTTTTATACTGCTTTTTTTATGTATAAGTTCTAACCTTAGAGCCACGCCCTACAACATTGCGCCTCAGGCTAAGGTAACAGCATCATCGGAGGTGAGCGACGCTTACCGGGGCGCTAATATTTGCGATGGGCTTATCGGTATTGAGAACAAAGGCGAATGGGCATCGAAAAGCACTGTAAATAGCTGGGGCGGTATCAACTTTCCCCGAATTAAACTGGAATGGGAGCAAACCCGCAGTATCAACCGCATAATCCTGTACGACCGCGCCTCGCTCAAAAGCCATACAGGCGGAGGAACGTTGCGCTTCAGCGATGGTTCGAAGGTGCTTGTTCATGCTATTCCCGATAACGGATCGGCAAAAGTGATGGATTTTCCTGCAAAAGAAACGAAATGGGTGGAGTTTGAGATGACCGACGGAGACGGAGCCAACCTTGGCTTGTCCGAGATAGAGGTCTATCCATCTCCCGAAGGCTATTCCGACTATGTGTCAAAGGTAAATCCCTACATTGGTTCAGGGCGCGACCGTTACTTTTTTTTCATGACAGGTCAACAGCCTTTTGGTATGATTTCGGCAGCGCCGCTCACCCGCAACAAAAACCAATGGGGCGGGGGATATAATTACAATTCAACGGAAGTGCTCGGTTTTCCGCAGGTGCACGGTTGGATGCTTTCAGGCATCACCTTGATGCCGACCACCGGCGGCATCGACCCCACGCTGGGCGAACAGTCGTGGAAATCGCAATTCTCGCACGACGATGAGATAGTACAACCGGGCTACCATCGCTTGTTCCTGCAAGACTACGGAATTTGGGTGGAACAAACGGCAACCGATAGGGTTAGCTTTTACCGCATGCGCTACACAAAGGACGGTGTATCCGACATATTGCTGAATTTGGGCGGATACGTTTCAACCTCTACCATGACTGATTGCCGCGTAACCAAAGTGAGCGATACCGAAATAGAAGGATCAATCAACACAACAGGTCGCTTGTGGGGAGGTCCCGAAAACATACGGATATTCTTTGTCATGCGCTTTGACAAGCCTGTTGAACAGTTGAACGGCTGGGTGGACAAAGACCGTTTAACCAACGTAACTTCCCTGCAAGGCTTGAACACCAAAACGCCCAAGAACACAGGGCAAAGCTACTACGATTCGCCGACCACAGGCGTAGCAGCCAATTATAAAGTAAAAGCAGGAGACGCCGTTCAGGTGAAGTTTGCCATATCCTACACCAATCTTGAAAATGCCCGCAACAACATGAAAACGGACACAAGCAGTTGGGATTTTGACGCCGTTCGCCAAACTTCACAAAAGGAATGGAACGAATGGCTGGGGCGCATTGACGTAAAAGGCGGCAGCAATGAACAGCAAACCAAATTCTACACCGACCTGTGGCACGCTTTACTCGGACGACAGAAATTGGACGATGCTTCCGGCGACTATCCCGATTATACGCAGGGTGAACGCAAGGGTTCCGTAACGAAAAACGCCATACTCAAAGTGCGCACGCTGCCGAAAAACAAAGACGGCTCCTCCCGTTTCCACCTCTACAACTCCGACGCCTTTTGGTTGACGCAGTGGAACCTGAATATCCTTTGGGGGTTGGCATGGCCGGAGGTGCTGGATGATTTTGCGGCTTGTTTGGTGCAGTATGCCGAGAACGGCGGGCAACTGCCGCGAGGTCCCGTAGCAGGAGGTTATTCCTATATCATGACAGGTTGCCCGGCAACGCCGCTGATAGTAAGCGCATACTTGAAGAAGATGCTCACCAAAACAACCCCTGCACAAGCGTTTAAGGCAATGGTCAACAGCCATAAACCCGGAGGCATGTTAGGTCCCGAAAAAGAAGTTCAGTTTTACATTGATCACGGCTACTATCCGGGTAATGCCGGATGGACGCTCGAAGCTGCCTTTCAGGATTGGTCGCTTGCACAGATGGCAGCCAAAATGGGAAAGAAGAAGGAAGCCGCCTACTACCTCAAACGCTCCTCCGGATGGTCGGCGCTGTACAGACCCGACCAACAGTTGATTTTCCCCAAGGACAACAAAGGAAACTGGCTGCACGATAGTCCGTTGAGCGGAAACGGTTGGATAGAAGCAAACGCTTGGCAAGGCACATTTGAAGTATCGCAAGACATACCCAAACTGGCGCAACTCATGGGAGGCAACGACGCGCTATGCGATAAACTGAACTACGCCTTTGAGCAATCCGACAAAGATGATTTCGTCTTTGGCTACGGCAGCGGCTACGTCAGCTACGCCAATCAGCCCGGATGTTCCAACGCTCATGTGTTCAACTACGTCGGCAAACCTTGGCTGTCGCAGTATTGGGTGCGCAAGGTCAACGCGCAGGCATACGGCGCCGTAACGCCCGATGCCGGTTACGGCGGGCATGATGAGGATCAAGGTCAAATGAGCGGAGTGAGCGCTCTTATGTCATTAGGATTGTTCAGCTTGCAGGGAACCTGCTCGCAAGATCCGGTATATGAGATAACAAGCCCGGTATTTGATGAAATCACCATCAAGCTGAATCCCACCTACTATTCCGGCAAAGAATTTAAGATAAAGGTGCGTAACAATTCAACAGAGAATTGCTACATTCAAAAAGCAACCCTCAACAATCAGCCGCTGAATCAGGTTTGGTTCAGCCATGCAGACTATGCTAAAGGAGGCTTGTTGGAGCTTTGGCTGGGCAACCAACCCGCAAAGAATTTGAATAAGTAATAACTTGTAAGCGCATTTGTAAAAAGCAAGCCGCTTTCAGGTAAACTTCCCCTTTGGTATATACCAACCGAGAATTATGCAACCGTCTTAGCTCTCGTTTGCAACTGGCATACTCGCGTATGGAACTGGCATACGCCGGTATGCAACCGTCATAATTCCGGTATTCAACCGCACGGGCGTTGGGGATTTACGGGTTAAACAATAACTAATGTTTCGCACAAGGTGCATTATTTCGGTAAAAATGCTTATATTTGTAGTCTTAACGAACGTGCAACATTATGATCATGCTTAATATTGTGATATTTGGTGCTCCCGGTTCGGGTAAAGGGACACAAAGCGAACGTATTGTCGAAAAATTCGGATTGAATCATATTTCTACCGGAGATGTGCTTCGCGCCAAGATAAAAAATAGTACAGCACTGGGTAAGACCGCCCGGGAATATATTGACCGGGGGCAACTGATACCTGATACTTTGATGACTGATATTCTTGCAGGCGTGTTCGACCGGTTCAAAACCGGCAAAGGGGTTATTTTCGATGGTTTCCCCCGCACCATAGCTCAGGCAGAGGCTTTGAAAACCATGCTTGCCGAGAGAGGACAGGAAATATCCATAATGATTGGACTGGATGTTCCTGAAGATGAATTGATGAACCGCCTCCTTAAACGCGGGCAAGAGTTCGGACGGACGGACGACAACGAAGAAACCATCAAACAACGCTTGTCCGTCTATCATTCACAAACCGCTCCTTTGATTGATTGGTACAAAAAGGAAGGTAAATACCGGTATGTCAAAGGAGACGGAACACCGGATGAAATTACGGAAGAAATCAGCCGGGCATTGGCAAGTATTTGCCAGACAGCATCCGGCAGCAATAAATAATATCAAGGAAAACTATGTCCGAATCCAACTTCGTAGATTACGTAGAAATATATTGCCGCTCCGGTAAAGGCGGGCATGGCTCTACGCACATGCACCGCGAGAAATATACGCCCAAAGGCGGACCTGACGGAGGAGACGGTGGAAGGGGGGGGCATGTTGTTTTACGTGGCAACCATAATTACTGGACATTACTCCATTTGCAGTATGAGCGACATGTTTTAGCCGGTCACGGAGAGTCCGGAAGCAAAAACCGGAGTTTCGGTAAAGATGGGGCGGACAAAATCATTGAAGTGCCTTGCGGAACAGTGGTATATAATGCCGATACAAGAGAATATATCTGCGACATTACGGAACACGATCAGAAGTATATACTCCTAAAAGGTGGACGCGGTGGTTTAGGAAATTGGCATTTCCGTTCCGCTACCCGCCAAACTCCCCGTTATGCTCAACCGGGCGAACCGATGCAGGAGATGCACGTTACTATGGAGTTGAAACTTCTGGCAGATGTTGGGCTGGTGGGTTTTCCCAATGCGGGAAAATCTACGTTGCTGTCCGTTGTGTCGGCAGCCAAGCCGAAAATAGCTAATTATCCGTTCACCACATTGGAACCTAATTTGGGTATCGTTTCATATCACGAAGACAGGTCTTTTGTGATGGCAGATATACCCGGAATTATCGAAGGTGCAGGACAGGGTAAAGGGTTGGGCTTACGCTTTTTGCGTCATATCGAACGCAATTCTTTATTGCTTTTTATGATTCCGGCAGACAGCAACGACATTCATCATGAATACGATATTCTGTTTAACGAATTGAAGCAATTCAACCCCGCCATATTGGATAAACAACGCATACTCGCCATTACCAAGAGCGATATGATAGACCAAGAACTAACGGCTGAAATAGAACCGACATTGCCCGAAGGCATTCCGCATGTTTTCATCTCTTCTGTCACAGGCTTGGGCATTTCGAAGCTGAAAGATGTTTTGTGGGAAGAACTAAACAAGGAAAGCAATAAAATACAAACTATTATTCACCATCCCAAAGAGACCGGTTATTTGCCAACGGAACCGGAAACACCGGGCGAAAGCTTTGACTTTGAGTACGAAGAAGAAACCGAAGTTGATAGGTCGTAAAATGGATAAAAAATACAGAAGCTGAAAATAATTAATTAATGAACAACAATGGAGAGTCGAAAGCAAAGAAAGGCTTTTTACTCTCCATTTCCAATTATCAACTCTCCCATCTTTAAGTGCAAATCGACGAGATTGTTATCCGCATCAAAGATAATCTTGTATATTTGCATCGTTTTTTTAAGCTTGCCGGGTAATAATTACAAGTATGATATCTAAAATAGAACAACTCCTCAAGGAAATCGAAACGATAAAATCCACTAATGCTGAAGAGCTTGAAGCGCTTCGCATTAAATATCTTGGGAGAAAAGGAATCATTAATGATTTAATGGCGGATTTTCGGGATGTGGCTACCGAACAAAAGAAAGAGGTCGGTGTAAAGTTGAACGAATTGAAAACGAAAGTACAAGAGAGAATTTCCGCTTTTAAAGAACAATTTGAAAATCAAACCGGCGATTGCAATAATGAAGCGGATCTTACCCGTTCTGCATACCCTGTGAAGTTGGGTACGCGCCACCCCATCACTATTGTGAAAAACGAAGCCATTGATATATTCGGGCGTTTGGGATTTAATATTGCCGAAGGACCGGAAATCGAAGATGATTGGCACGTGTTTTCGTCCCTCAATTTTGCCGAAGACCATCCCGCACGTGATATGCAAGATACGTTTTTTATCGGAGTTCATCCTGATATTTTATTGCGTACGCATACTTCTTCGGTGCAAACTCGCGTAATGGAAACATCTCAACCGCCTATTCGCATTATCTGCCCCGGAAGAGTGTATCGTAATGAAGCTATCAGCTATCGTGCGCATTGTTTTTTTCATCAGATTGAAGCGTTGTATGTGGACAAGAATGTTTCTTTTGCCGATTTAAAGCAAGTTCTTTTGCTGTTTGCCAAAGAAATGTTTGGTAATGATACCAAGATTCGTTTACGTCCATCGTACTTTCCGTTTACTGAACCTAGCGCTGAAATGGACATTAGCTGTAACATTTGCGGAGGCAAAGGCTGTCCGTTTTGCAAGCATACCGGATGGGTGGAAATATTGGGCTGTGGCATGGTTGACCCTAACGTGCTTGAATCCAACCATATTGACAGCAAAGTGTATAGCGGCTACGCCTTAGGTATGGGTATTGAGCGCATTACCAACTTAAAATACCAAGTAAAAGATCTCCGTATGTTTTCCGAAAACGACATCCGCTTTTTAAAACAATTTGTTTCATATTAACATATTACTTTCTTGGCAACACCCCATAAGGATAAGGATAAACTGATTACCCATAACTTTTGCCTTATTCTGGCAGCGAACTTTCTATTGTTCTTTGGTTTTTATTTGATATTGCCGGTACTTCCATTTTTCTTAAAAGAAATGTATGATACAAGTAACGGAGCTATCGGAATCATTCTTTCTTGCTATACAATGGCAGCATTGTGTATCCGCCCGTTTTCGGGTTATTTTCTGGATACATTTGCGCGTAAACCTCTTTATTTGGTGACTTATTGCATTTTTTCGATTGTGTTTGCCGGCTATTCTTTGGCTGCTTACCTTATTACATTTGTCCTACTACGCATAATGCATGGTCTGGCTTTTGGCGTGGTAACCGTAGCGGGTAATACCATTGTTATAGATATTACCCCGTCTTCCCGCAGGGGCGAAGCCATAGGATATTATGGCTTAATGAATAACATTGCAATGAGTATTGGACCAATGACAGGGCTTTTTATGTACGGTGTTTATTCGATGAATGCCATTTTTTTCTGTGCAATGGTTTCGAGTGGAATAGGTTTTATAATAGCCTGTTTAGTGAAAACTCCCCCTAAAACGCTATCGGAGCATGAACCAATATCATTAGATCGCTTTATTCTATTAAAAGGTATCCCTGCCGGTCTTTCTTTGTTGCTGATTTCCATGCCTTACGGTATGATTAATACATACGTGGCTATCTATGCAAAAGAAATAGGCATTACGCTGAATACCGGTATATTTTTTACGTTTATGGCGATAGGTATGGCTGTTTCGCGTATGTTTTCCGGAAAACAAGTAGATAAAGGACGGGTAACCCAAACCATTATACGAGGGGTGATGCTAATTAGCCTCTGCTTTCTTCTATTGTCGGCATGTAGTATATTGATAAAGAGTTTTCCGCAATTTACAGCAGCCCTCTTCCTTTTTATTTCCATCATGCTGGGAATAGGTTTCGGAACTGCATTTCCAGCCTACAATTCTTTGTTTATTAGTTTAGCCCCGAATAACAAACGAGGCACTGCTACCTCTACTTATTTGACTTCGTGGGATATGGGTATTGGTATAGGTTTGATAATAGGCGGTTTGGTAGCCCAACACACTTCATTCGGATTGGCTTATTTTGTAGGAGCATGTTTGACTATGATTTCTGTTTTGTTTTTCTATTTGAAAGTGGGTCCTCATTTTCATAAGAATAAGCTAAAATGAAGAAGAAATGACAAAGAAAGAACGCTATGAAAAGGTGCTTGCATGGTTTCAACAAAACGTGCCCGTAGCCGAAACGGAATTACATTACGAAGATCCTTTTGAGTTGCTGATAGCCGTCATCCTTTCCGCCCAATGCACCGATAAACGGGTGAATATGGTTACTCCTAAGTTATACCAGGATTTTCCCGCCCCAGAGGCTTTAGCAGCCACTTCTCCAGAAATAATATACGAGTATATCCGCAGTGTTTCTTATCCCAATAACAAAGCCAAGCATTTGGTTGGCATGGCACGTATGCTGGTTAGTGATTTTAATAGCCAAGTACCGGATACGCTGGAGAATCTTACCAAACTGCCGGGCGTAGGTAGGAAAACAGCCAATGTTATCCAATCCGTAGTTTTCCATAAAGCCGCCATGGCAGTAGATACTCACGTATTCCGCGTGGCAAACCGCATTGGGTTGACCACCGATTCCAAGACCCCACTTGCCACCGAAAAAGAATTGACAAAACATATACCTACCGAACTCATATCTATAGCTCATCATTGGTTCATTCTTCACGGGCGCTACATCTGTCAAGCCCGAATGCCGAAATGCGATACTTGCGGTTTGCAATCAATGTGCAAAGACTATACGCAAAATAGAACTAAACTATAATTATATGAGATCTCTTTATTCATTCTGTACTGCTCTCATCTTTTTATCAGCTTGTACAAGCACCGGTACGAAAACATCGTCTCAATTAACGCCTATTCGTTTGGGAGCCATGTCTTCTGTGGACTACCTCCCGTTTATTGTTGCTCAAAAACAGGGCATATACCAGTCGTTGGGTTTGGAAGTAGATATAATTAAGTTCTTTTCTGCCAATGACCGCGATGCCGCTTTTCAGTCGGGCAACGTGGACGGAACAGTTATTGATTACACAGGCGCAGCGTTGCAACAAGCCGGTGGTATCGGTTTGGGTATCGTAATCAAAAACGACGGGTATTTTTACCTTATTGCCGGAAAAAAGAGCGGCATTGATAATATCAGTCAATTAAAAAATAAAAACATTGCCGTATCCCGTAATACTGTAATAGAATATGCCACCGACCAAATATTGGGTCAGGCAAGTATCGCTCCTGAAAACGTGAACAAATCGGAAATAAACAAGATCCCGATACGTTTGGAAATGGTGCAAAACGGACAAATTGATGCAACAATCCTTCCGGACCCATTTGCCTCCATTGCTGTAAACAATGGGCATAAGTCCGTTATCACTACGCAGGAATTGGGAATCTCCGTTACCGGCACTATATTTTCAACGAAAGCGTTGAAAGAAAAAGGAGAAGAAATCAAATTGCTTGTTAAAGGTTATAATCAAGCAGTAGAATACATTCGCAAACATCCGCGTGCCGATTGGATTCAAATCCTGATTGAAGATGTTGGCATACCGGAGCATTTGGCAGGCAACGTTGTTCTTCCTTCATATACCCCTGCTGCAACACCCTCTCCCAAAGACATTATGAGCACGGTAAACTGGCTGAAAACAAAAAACCTTGTGCCGGACACTTATACGGGTGATACACTAGTTGTTACCGGATATACAAGTCTGTAATTTATTTTTGCCACAGTGAGCACTGTCCATATATGTAATCTGTCCGTTTCATACTTGAGTAAAAACGGAAGTACAAGAGTATTACAGGATTTTTCGCTTAACGTTTCCGAGGGCAGTATTTATGCTATTATTGGTCCGTCGGGATGTGGTAAATCAACGCTTTTACATATATTGGCAGGGATACTCACCAATTACTCCGGTGAAGTGCTTATTAACGGGAAACGTCCCGACCCCAAATGTCTATCTATTGGTTTAGTTCCGCAAAACTATGGTCTGCTCCCTTGGAAGCGGGTAAAGGAAAACATTTTCTTGCCGGAGATTATTAAGAAAAGAAACATTCCCGATAGAGAGGAATACACCAAAGAAATTCTTACCGCACTCCGTTTGCAATCCTTTCTACAGCGTTATCCGCACGAGCTAAGCGGTGGACAACGGCAACGCGTGGCTCTCGCTCGTTCTTTTATTCAGAAACCCGATCTATTGCTGATGGACGAACCTTTTTCTGCTCTCGACGCATTGACTGCCGAACGAAGCAGGCAATTGTTTCTTGATATATGGCAAAAGCATCGCGTAACGACCCTCTTTGTTACTCACAACATTGATGAAGCCGTAAGTATTGGAAGTCAAGTGGTATTGCTCACTCCATTACCGGGACAAGTTGCCCGAATATTCCATTCACCCACAGCCGACGAAGTCCGTAAATTAATAAACGAACCACAGGAATGAAACGTATTCGGATAGTTATCGTCAATATGCTGCTTGGAACACTTCTGGTTAATCTCTTTTGGTTTGCCGCCGCACACATTTTGCATATAAACGTATTGCCAAACCCTTTTACGGTTTATGCTCGTTTGGGAGATGTTTGGCAGCGGGGGATGTCGATTCACTTGTTTGCAAGCCTTTGGCGAATGACGGCGGGGATATTCATTGCTGCTTTAATAGGCACAATTACAGCTCTTTGGATGGTGCAAAGCCGCATTATCGGCAAATTGTTGGGAGCATTTGTTTATTTTGTCTATCCCATTCCCAAACTGGCTTTGCTTCCTGTGGTAATGTTATTGGCAGGATTGGGCGATGTAGCAAAAGTTGTTATGATTGTACTTATCATCCTCTTCCAAATCATCGTCAATGTTAGGGATAGCCTAAAGAATATTCCGCGTGAAAGTTTTCTGATCGTTACCTCGCTCGGAGCCAAACAGTGGGATGTGTTTCTTCATGTCATACTGCCCGCCATTTTGCCTGATTTGCTTTCCACGCTTCGTGTGGCTGTCGGCACAGCTATTTCAGTTCTCTTTGTTACGGAAACTTATGGCACAAATCGAGGTATGGGCTACTTTATTGTAGACGCTTGGATGCGGATTAATTACATAGATATGTATGCAGGTATCATAATCTTAAGTATGACGGGATTCTTGCTTTTTCTATCAACGGACTTGTTAGAGGCATGGTTATGTAAGTGGAGAGGAAATATATCCGACTAACTAGGGTTAAATACTATACAAGAAACTGTTTAAATTGTCTTAGATGATTATATGATTGGGCATCCAAGAGATAAAAGCCGGAATCCGAAGGATTCGGATATTATCTATATTTAAACAGTTTCTAAGGAATTACAATCAATAATTCCCTTTCTTCACTTCAAAGTACGCTTGCGGATGTAAACATGCCGGGCAAGTATCCGGCGCATTTGTTCCCGTATGAATATACCCGCAATTGCGGCACTGCCATTGTACTTCCCCGTTGTTGATTTTTGTAAATACCGCATTGCTTTCGATATTTTTCACAAAGGCAAGATACCTTTCTTCATGCCCTCTTTCAGCAATAAGAATATGGCAATACATGCTTGCAATGTCGGAAAATCCTTCATGTTTCGCCACATCGGCATAGCGAGGGTAATCTACAGTCCATTCTTCGTGTTCACCGGCGGCAGCACTTCTAAGATTTTCAAGCGTATTACCGATAATTCCGGAAGGAAAGCCACCCGTAATCTCTGTTATTCCCCCTTCCAAAAACTTAAACATGCGTTTGGCATGTTCTTTTTCTTGCCCTGCCGTTTCAGTAAAAATAGCGGCAATTTGTTCATAACCTTCTTTTTTGGCAGCACTTGCAAAATAAGTGTAACGCATCACTGCCTGTGATTCTCCTGCAAACGAATGCATCAGGTTTTTCTCCGTTTGGGTTCCTTTAATACTTTTCTTTTCCATAAGGCATACTGTTTAGAATTTACAATGTCAAATATATAAAAAACAACAATCTGAATAGAGTTTAGGTTTTTAAAAAGCGTATATTTGCGCGCAATAAATTTAAAAACACACTCCTCTATGTCATTTATTGCCGATAAAATCGTTACGGATGGATTAACATTCGACGATGTATTATTGATTCCCGCCTATTCCGAAGTTTTACCACGTAATGTTGATCTCACAACAAAGTTTTCAAAAAACATTGAACTGAAAACCCCCTTTGTAACGGCTGCCATGGACACTGTTACCGAAGCTAAAATGGCAATCGCCATTGCCCGTGAGGGAGGCATTGGCGTCATTCACAAAAACATGACCATTAAAGAACAAACGAGGCAAGTGGCAATGGTAAAGCGTGCCGAAAACGGAATGATTTACGATCCTGTTACCATTAAAAAAGGTTCTTCCGTGCGCGATGCATTGGCGTTGATGACAGAATATAAAATCGGAGGTATCCCTGTGGTAGATGACAATAGAATATTAGTCGGTATAGTTACCAATCGCGATCTTCGTTTTGAAAAAGACATGAATAAACGGATTGACGAAGTAATGACACAAGAAAACATCATAACGACCAATCAATCGACAGATTTGGAATCCGCGGCACAAACGTTGCAAAAGTATAAGATAGAAAAACTGCCTGTTGTCGATAAAGACGGCAAACTCATTGGACTGGTTACTTATAAAGACATCACGAAGGCAAAAGATAAACCCATGGCATGTAAAGATCCCAAAGGGCGTTTGCGCGTGGCTGCCGGTGTTGGCATTACAACAGATACATTTGACCGTATGGATGCGTTGGTGGCTGCCGGCGTGGACGCTCTTGTCATTGATACTGCGCACGGGCATCAATTAGGAGTGATCAATGTATTGCGTAATGCAAAAAAACGTTTCCCGGATATTGACATTATAGTCGGCAACATTGCCACTGCCGAAGCCGCCAAAGTATTGGCTGATGCCGGAGCGGACGGCGTGAAAGTTGGTATCGGACCCGGATCTATATGCACCACCCGTGTGGTTGCCGGAGTGGGAATCCCTCAATTATCTGCCGTTTATGATGTAGCAAAAGCATTGGAGAGAACCGGCATTCCATTAATTGCCGACGGTGGTTTACGTTATTCGGGGGACATAGTAAAAGCATTGGCGGCAGGCGGATATTCGGTAATGATAGGTTCACTGGTAGCAGGGACAGAAGAAAGTCCCGGCGAGACTATTATATTCAACGGGCGTAAATTCAAATCTTACCGGGGAATGGGTTCTCTCGAAGCAATGGAAAATGGTTCCAAAGACCGTTATTTCCAAAGCGGCGAAATTGACACTAAGAAACTTGTTCCCGAAGGTATTGCTGCGCGTGTCCCTTATAAAGGTACCCTATATGAAGTAATCTATCAATTATCCGGAGGGTTACGTGCCGGAATGGGGTATTGCGGAGCCGCTAACATAGAAAAACTTCATGATGCCAAATTCGCACGTATCACCAATGCCGGGATTACAGAAAGTCATCCGCATGATGTGACGATTACGAGTGAATCGCCCAATTATAGTCGCCCGGAATGAATCTCTGGCATAATTCCGGTATTGACCTTTCCT
>SNRY01000074.1_pt1:0-7500 | contig 41214 bp, 27 predicted proteins | sample 4693421 | NCBI WGS metagenome assembly SNRY01 (sample SAMN11003215, study PRJNA524138) | termite gut metagenome | isolation source: Bacteroidetes bacterial symbionts from single cell of protist host amplifed... | host: Streblomastix strix ... | reverse complement strand
CCAGAGAGGAAAACATATTACAGCTTAAAGTTCATCCATACGTTCTTACGGATACTCGCTCAAAAGAGGCATGTATATACCCTATTGTAAAGATAGGTCGGCAATATTGGATGGGTGAAAATCTTCGAACATCAAAATATACGGACGGTTCAAATATTCTTGTAGCTGAGAATTGTTCCGATACTTCTTCTTCTCTTTATTGTGTAAAAGCAGGTTTTTTCTTTTATAATTATGAAGCTGTTAGTACGGGTATGCTGTCTCCTGCTGGATGGAAGATAGCTGAAAACAACACTTGGGAAACATTGAAAACTTATATAGAGGATAATACTTCTGTTCTGAAATCCTCATTGGGATGGAAGGCAGATGATAAGAATCATGCATCTAATTTTACGGGTTTTAATGCGGCTGTATCTGGTCTGTATAATAGCGAAAACTACCTATATAAAGATGAATATTCCTGTTTTTGGAGTATGAGTGATTTGATTCCCAATGGAATAAGTAAATCCGTCACGCTTAGTTATTCGACAAATACATTGGACGACGGTGGATCAGGAAAGGCTTTAGGGCTTTCTGTAAGATGTGTCAGACAATAAGACTAGAAAAATTTTATTTACAATTTTATAGACTGCCGGTATCTTTATGTTTACCGGCAGTTTTTATATTGCAGAAAATACTTTTCATTTAGGCTATAATAAAATTCTCTATTTACTCTAGAGGTTCATAAATTAAAATGATATAAAGTTTCTGTATTTTTGCTGTTTAAGAATATGAATGTACAAACTTAAAGATGAATAGTATAACTTCTGTGTGTGTGTATAGTGCTTCAAGTGCTCATATTGATAATGTCTATTTTGATTCTGCCGAAAAATTGGGTCAATTACTTGCCATGCGAAATATTTGTATGATTAACGGAGGGGGTAATAGTGGATTAATGGGGACAATTTCTGACGCAGTGCTTTCAAGTGGAGGGGAGGTAATAGGAGTAATTCCGCAATTTATGGTTGCATACAAGTGGTGTCACACGAGGTTGACTACTCTTATCGAAACGGAAAGCATACATGAACGCAAACGGATAATGGCTGAAAAAAGTGATGCTATCATAGCATTGCCTGGAGGTTGCGGCACACTTGAGGAACTACTCGAAATTATTACATGGAAACAGCTTGGACTTTATCTAAACCCGATTGTTATTTTAAACATAAATGGTTATTTCGACCCGCTTCTCGTAATGTTGAATAGAGCGTTGACAGAAAATTTTATGCCTCGATTGTATGAGGGTGCTTGGTACGTAGCGTGTACTCCTGAGGAAGCTGTTGAAGCTATATATGAGATACCTATTTGGGATGTTCCTGTTTATAAATAAGTTACTATATGAATCAAGATACAATCACTGCTTTGCTTAGGCAAAATATTGACACATTGTCGAATGACAGTATATCGGCTGTTCCGACCACCATCACTTTGGATGTGCAAAATGATACTGTTTCACAGATTCATCAAGTATTACAAGACCAAGATACGACGAATTTTCATCATGTAAGTGAATCAAAACTAAGAGTCGATACATTTGATAATGTACAATTAATACCAATTCAAATGCAGGAAGAAATAGTTCCGATTAAAGAAAAAGGGATATTAATTGTTCGCACTCTGAGAACAGAGAATGGCATGGTAGCTACTCTTTTGGGTTGTTTTTTTCTTTTAGCTTTTCTGTTGTCTCGAAGTAAGCGATTTTTGTCACAGCAATTTAACGATTTTATGTTACACCGGGAACGTCCCAGCATTTTTGTTGTTTCTGGAGCAATTGATGTACGTTATTCGATATTGCTTATTCTGCAAACATGTATATTCACTGGGTTTTGTTTATTTTATTATTTCAGGCAAGAATTGCCAAAACTTACTGAACTTTATTCTTCTCTTTTTTTGATAGGGATTTATGTATGTGCTTGTTTAATATATTTATTTTTTAAATGGATTATCTATATTATTTTGGGTTGGGTGTTTTTTGATAAATCCAAGTCCGATTTATGGGGGGAATCTTATTCGACACTTATTTATTTTTTAGGATTTGCTCTTTTCCCTTTTATTTTATTGTTGGTTTACCTTGATTTATTAACTATTTATATAGTTATTGTGGGGGCTATTTTGATAGGAATTATTAAAATTTTGATGTTTTATAAATGGATAAAACTTTTTCCTGTCAATATATATGGCTTTTTTCTAATATTTCTATACTTTTGCGCCCTTGAAATAATCCCCTTGTTCCTACTTTATGAAGAGCTGAATCACCTCAACAATGTATTGCTAATAAATTCTTAAGACATTGAAAATAAAGAAAATACTTGTTTCACAGCCTGAACCTGTTTCAGAGAAATCTCCATATTATGATATTGCAATAAAGCATGGAGTAGAGATACATTTTCGCCCTTTTATTAAAGTAGAATGTGTTTCCGTGAAAGATTTCAGGCAGCAAAAAATAGTTATTTTAGATCATACGGCTGTTATTTTTACGTCGCGTCATGCGATTGATCATTTTTTCCATTTGTGTGGCGAGTTGCGGATTTCTGTTCCCGAAGCGATGAAATATTTCTGTATGACTGAAACTATAGCACTTTATATACAAAAATATGTGCAATACCGTAAACGTAAGATATCTTTCGGAAATACAGGAAAGATAGAGGATTTACTTCCTGCCATGTTAAAACATAAAGTAGAAAAATATTTGATACCAGTATCCGATATTCACAATAGTGATATAAAAGGATTGTTAGATAAGCATGATATTCGATACACGGAAGCTATAATGTATCGTACAATTTGTAATGAATTTGATAAAGACGAAAAGTTTGATTATGATATGTTAGTGTTCTTCAGTCCGGTAGGGGTTGCTTCTTTGAAAAAGAATTTTCCGGATTTTAACCAGAAAGATATAAAAATAGGCACTTTCGGTTCAACAACGGCTCAAGCTGTTCGTGATGCGGGGTTTCGATTAGATTTGGAAGCTCCCAATGTAATAGCTCCTTCTATGACTGCCGCTTTGGATATATTTATTAAAGAAACAAATAAAGACAAGTAATCGGGGAAATTTCATGGTTGATAAAACGATGGATGCTTTACATGGCATTTGTCGAGGTTGTGTGTAGACTTATACTGTTTTAATTTGAATCATGACGCAGCTTTATCCTAAATTAATTTTCGAGGCTTTGTCCACTGTTTGTTATCCCGGTACAGGAAAGAATCTTGTTGAATCCGGTATGGTGGATGATAATATCCGCATTGAAGGAGTGAAAGTTTCATTTTCTTTAGTATTTGAAAAGCCCACTGATCCGTTTATTAAATCGATGGTTAAAGCCGCCGAAACTGCTATCTTAAATTATGTCGGCAAGGATGTAGAAATAACGGGTAATATTAGCGTAAAGTCATTGCAGAACGAGCGTAAGTTAGATGCTAGACAGCTGTCGCAGGTAGAGAATATAATAGGTATTTCTTCGGGAAAAGGTGGAGTAGGGAAGTCCACCGTTGCTGTGAATTTAGCCGTAGCCCTTGCAAAGCTTGGTTATAAAACGGGGTTATTGGATGCGGATATATCAGGTCCCTCTATACCTAAAATGTTTCGGGAGGAAGATGCTCGTCCGTATGCAGAGAAGCAGGAAGGGCGCGATATGATTATTCCTGTTGAGAAATATGGAGTGAAGCTGCTTTCAATAGGCTTTTTTGTTGACTCTGACCAACCGACTCTTTGGCGAGGTGGTATGGCAAGTAATGCTTTGAAACAGTTGATAGGCGATACGGCATGGGGAGAGTTGGATTATTTCCTGATAGACCTGCCTCCCGGCACAAGTGATATTCATTTGACAATAATACAAACACTTACTATGACGGGAGCGATTGTGGTAAGTACCCCGCAAGAAGTAGCATTGGCTGATGCGCGCAAAGGCATTAATATGTTTACCAACTCAAAAGTGAACGTTCCCATTCTTGGTTTGGTGGAGAACATGGCTTGGTTTACGCCTGCGGAACTTCCGCAAAATAAATATTATATCTTTGGAAAAGAGGGAGTAAAGAATTTGGCGGAGAAGATGCACGTTGCGCTATTAGGACAGATTCCCATTGTACAAAGTATTCGGGAAAGTGGAGACGAAGGTGTACCTGCGGCGTTAAACGAAGATACAGTTACAGGAAAAGCTTTTATGGAGCTGGCGGAGAATGTGATTCAGCAAGTGGAAAGGATGAAAAAGAATGGTCTTGAATAGTTGAGATAGTTTCGATTATGGATACAGCTCTCTATCTCTTGCCTGTTACTTTGGGTGATACTCCGATTGATTCCGTATTACCTTCTTATAACAAAGAAATAATCCTTCATATCAAACATTTTATAGTAGAAGATATTCGTTCTGCCCGTCGCTTTTTAAAAAAGATAGATAAAAATATGGATATCGACTCCCTCACTTTTTATTTGCTTGATAAACATACTTCCACCGAAAATTTATCTGGGTATTTACAACCCTTGATTGATGGAAACTCAATGGGAGTTATTTCTGAGGCGGGTTGTCCCGGTATTGCCGACCCGGGAGCGGATATTGTAGCTGATGCACAACGTAAGAATTTAAAGGTAATTCCTTTAGTGGGACCTTCTTCTATCATTTTATCTGTTATGGCTTCTGGCTTTAATGGTCAAAATTTTGCCTTTCACGGTTATCTTCCGATTGAAGCTTCCGAACGTACTAAAACCTTGAAAGTATTGGAGCAACGGGTATATGTTGAAAATCAAACCCAACTCTTTATCGAAACCCCTTATCGCAATAATAAAATGATACAAGACATTTTGGGTAGCTGTCTTCCGAATACTAAACTCTGTATTGCTGCTAACATCACTTGTAAAGGTGAATACATTAAAACCCTTTCAATACAAGAATGGTGGGGAAAAGTTCCCGATATTTCTAAGATTCCTTGTATTTTTCTCTTGTATAAATAACTTTGAGCCAAGCAGGTTTCATAAGAAGAAGCCGGTATTCCTATAGGTTTTCCGTAAAGAACTCTGTCAGCCTTGTAAATAAATGCAGCCTTGTATTTCCACCACTAATGCCATGGTCACGATTATTATACAACTGCATTTCAAACTGCTTGTTGGTTTGCACCAACTTTTCGCTGTATTCTATAGTGTTTTGGACATGCACATTGTCGTCAGCCGTACCATGTACTATCAGTAATCTACCGTTCAAATTATCCACATGCGTAAAGACGGAAGCTGCTTTGTATCCTTCTGCATTTTCTTGTGGCGTACGCATAAATCGCTCCGTATAAATATTATCGTAATATTTCCAATCGGTAACCGGTGCCACAGCAATTCCGGCTTTGAATACGGGTGTACCCTCGCTCATGCTCATAATCGTTGTATATCCGCCAAAACTCCAGCCCCATATACCGATGCGGTCTTTATCCACGTATGTTTGTTTGCCCAAATACTTAGCGGTTTCCACTTGGTCTTGTGCTTCTTTTACGCCCAACTTCAAATAAGTACATTTGCTGAACTCAGCTCCACGACCACCTGTTCCACGACCGTCCACACATACTACGATGTACCCTTTACTCGTCATGTAAGCTTCCCAACTTTCGCCTGCAATATTCCAATGGTCAATTACTTTTTGACTTCCTGGACCGCTGTATTGACACATTAAAACCGGATGTTTGGTTGATGCGTTAAAGTTAGCCGGTTTCATCATCCAACCGTTTAATTTCGTTCCTTGAGAAGTGGTGAACGTAAAAAACTCTTCTTCTGGCAATTCATATTCCGCTAATGTTTGTTTAAGTTTATTATTGTCCACTAATGTTTTCAGCACTTTGCCGTTATTGTCGTTTATTGTGATAATTGCTGGAGTATGCAGGTTGGAGTAAGTATTTATATAATACTTCATCATTGGGCTGAATATAGCTGTATTCGTTCCTTGATTTTGGGAAAGTTTTGTCTTCTTTCCTTTTTTGTCAATCTTATAAACGGCGCGGCACAAGGGACTTTCCTCATTGCTTTCGTAATAAAACGTACCGCTTTCGGCATCCCAACCCCAAAAATTCTTGACTTCAAAGTTTCCGGAGGTAACTTGCTTTACCAAATTCCCTCCTAAGGTGTACCAATACAAATGTGCATACCCGTCTCTTTCACTCAACAAACTAAAGTTTTCGGGATAGAATTTAATATTGTCAAATATATTTTCTTCAATATAATAGGGATTTTCTTCTCTCAATATCAGTTTGCATATCGTTGAGCGTGGATTGGCATAATACAAATCAAAACGGTTTTGTTCCCGATTTAAAGTCATTATCGCCAATTTGTTCGCATCTTGCGTAAAACGAATACGTGGAATATACCCACCCGCCTCCAATGGTAAATCCATTTGACGGATAACGGAAGTTTTTATATCAAATGTATGTATGGAAACTTTCGAACTATGCTCGCCGGCTTTGGGGTATTTATAGGTATATAATCCGGGATAAGACGTAAACGCCTGAATATTTGGCACCTCTCCTCCATAAAGTTGAATAGAATAAGAGGGGACTTCCGATTCGTCAAAACGGATATATGCCAGCATCTTATTGTCCGGGCTAAACTCCAACGCACGGTTAAAGCTAAATTCTTCTTCATATACCCAATCGGGGATACCGTTACGCACCTCATTGGGTTTGCCGTCTTCCGTTATTTGCGATTCACTGTTATTGTACAACATCTTCACCAAAAAAATGTTGTTATCTCTCACAAAAGCAACCATCTCACCGTCTGGAGAAAACACCGGCACTTGCTGGGGACCTCCGCCGGAGAGCTTTTCTACGAGATTTCGTTTTATTGTATATATGTAATGTATAGCAGAATAAGAATGGCGGTAAATTCTCTTTGTCGCCGTGCGAATCAGAATTTTAGTGCCATCCGGAGAAAAAGTATATCCGTCAAAGTTCTTAAAAGGACATTCGCGAGCTTTCTCAACATCGAATATGACTGCGACCTGTTCACCGGTCTTAAAGGAATATTTGACAATTTGCGTTCCGGTATTGTTCATTTGGGTATAATACTCTCCGTCGTTTACCGGAACAAGATTGGAGATGCCTTCCGGGCTGAACTTACCGGAAAGAATTTCTTTCAAATCAAGCGGTTTGCTTGCCCAGGTAACTTCACAGAAGAACAGCAGGCAGAGATACAAAACTATATTTACTGTTTTTTTCATGCGCTAAGTATTTCAGATATAGTAATGCGCAAAGATATACAAATATAGTTTAACTCAAGCTGCTGCTGTTCTACTTTTTTGAGGCGTTCCCCTGCCTATTCGTACCGGCTATTCGTATAACTTCAGTTTTTATGTAAAATTATACACCACCGCTCCGCTTGTCTCATTCCCAAATAGGTTTACAGAAAAAAGTGTAAATTTATTATGGAATTAACAAGTAAATCAAGATTACCTCGTTTGGTAAAAGAGCGCATAATTTATGAGTATTTGAGCGGTTCAAAAACGG
>SNRY01000073.1_pt1 | contig 41880 bp, 39 predicted proteins | sample 4693421 | NCBI WGS metagenome assembly SNRY01 (sample SAMN11003215, study PRJNA524138) | termite gut metagenome | isolation source: Bacteroidetes bacterial symbionts from single cell of protist host amplifed... | host: Streblomastix strix ... | reverse complement strand
GGGCTTTTAGAAAAACCTGCTGCTTCTCTAAAAAGTTGTTTAATCACTTGAAAGCGTATAGATTAGCTTCCTTTTATATCAATTACGGATATGTGTAAACAAACAGCATACTTTGTGAAGCACCACCAGAAAATCAATTGCATTGGCATTTAGATGTTACTTTTAAGGAAGATGCCTGTAGAGCAAGAGTGGGTAATGCGCCTCTGAATCTCTCAACTATACGTAAGTTTGCTTTACAACTTCTATCGAATATGAAAGATAAACACAGTTTGAAAAAAAGACAATATAAGGCGGCGTTAGATATTGGATACATGAAAAAAATCCTTAATTTTTGATGCGGTTGCCCTGGTTTTGAGAATCTCAAAGAACGATTGACGGAGGTGTTGACTAATTTTGGCGGAAAATACGACATTATATTTTAGACACTACTTAATTTGTATAAACTCTTATGAGTGGTAAGTAAACTATGAACAGGTTTTCTTTATTTTCGGACCTTATTTTTTTGTTGAGTAAAAATTCGAAGCGGTCGGAAAGGTTCTTAAGCCCTATGCCGTTGGGGTCGGGCTGTTCTATCTTTTTATGTATGGGATTGGTGATGACCAACTCGTCGTGTGCGTTCATCGTAATTGATACTTCCATCGCGTTTTCACTATCAATCATATTATGCTTCACGATATTTTCAATCAACGGGAGAAGCGACAACACGGGTATAAGCATATTTCTCTTTTCTTCAGGCACCCGGATATCGAATGTAAAATTATCTGCATACCGCATCTCCTGCAGGTAGCGGAATGAATCGAGAAAGCGCAGCTCGTCGCTCAAATGCACAATACCTTTTTTATTACTCTGGAGGATATAACGGAATACGCCGGACAGTTCGTGGATATATCTCAGTGTCTGCGTTTTTTTGTCTGTGCGCACAAGGGCGGCCAGTCCGTTCAGCGAATTGAAAAAGAAATGTGGATTGATCTGATTGGTAAGCGCTTCGCAACGGCTTTGTAAGTTTTCCGTTTTGAGCTTTTCAATCTCCAACTCTTGCTTGCGCTTTTCGGAATACAAAGCAAAGACATGACCAGTAAACGAACAGAGTAAAAAGGCCACCACAAACTGGAAAAGCAACAAACCCGTGAAACAATCCACATGCTTGCTTATTGCCAAAGAAATCAGAACATAGAGGGCATAAGCCATCACCGTGATAAAAAACGTTTTCAGCAGCCGCGAGGAAAAGAGAAGGGTGTTCTGTTTCCGTATGTTTACCAACAGCAGGATCCATGTCAGCAAACAAAAAAATAAATAGCGATAGATAAAAAAGAGAATATGCTCAATCCGTTCGCCCCGATTGACAAAATGAGGCAACTCCCAGGGTAAATCAATAATCCGGGGATAAATGATAAATGCACCCGCTATGAAGCTCACAACGATCAGCATCTTATTTGAAACAAGGTTGTCAAATAGTTTCATTTTCTGCTCTTGCGTGTGCAAAGGTACAAATATAAACCCGTCCGGCAGGATAAAGAGCGTCAGTTTTTTGGGTGGCGCCTATCTTTATTTTCAAAATATTGTATTATATTCGCCCGCTTGCTATCATTGTAGCATGACAGTTGTAGCCGTACACTTGGAATGAAAGAAAAGTCTTGTAATTTCTAAATGATTTACTGATATGAAAATATTGATAGTAGAAGATGAAACTGCTGCGTATGAGAACCTGAAGAATATAATCGAAGAAATCAACCCTTCCATTCAAATTTCAGGGCATACGGAAAGCGTTGTTCAAACCGCCAGATGGCTAAGCGGCAACCCTGCTCCCGATTTGATCTTTATGGATATCCACCTTTCCGATGGCTCGGCCTTCAATATCTTTGCGGCCGTAACGGTCGAAACCCCTGTCATATTCACCACTGCTTACAATGAATATGCGATTGAAGCATTCAAGATAAACAGTATCGACTACTTGCTAAAGCCCATAGTTGCCCAGGAAGTGGAACGTGCGCTGGAAAAATATCATAAGCTCAACAACAAAGAGCGTTTGGCTTCTTTGAACAACCTGCTCCTGTCTGCGGAGAAATATCCCGACAAGATGCTGATCCCCGTCAACAACAAACTGGTTCCTGTAGATATAGCCGCTATCTCCTATTTTTACAGCAGCAACGGCAATTCACGTGTGGTCTTGAAAGACAACACCTGCTTCCATTATGTCAAACCGCTCGACGCTATCTACAACCTGCTCAGTCCTTCGCTTTTCTTCCGCGCCAACAAGCAATTCATCATATCCAAAGACAGCGTACGAAATATTACTATCTGGTTCGACAGCCGTTTGTTTGTCACATTAGATACCGATGTCCCCGAACGCCTCTATGTGAGCAAAAACAAAGCCTCCCTATTTAAAAAATGGTTAACGGCAGGATAACGCTTGATTACGTTTCTATTCGTTATTAAGCTTCTTTTTTCGTTTTAAATCCCAAATTGAACGAACATTAATAGCTTATTAGTATGTTTACGCAATAAATTTGTATTATGAATAAAGGCAACATTACAATTTGTTTATGTGCATCGCGTTCAATAATCAACAAAGAGAACGTGATGGAAGTGTCACAAATTTTGAACAAAGCCGGTTATACGATAGCAATAGAAGCAGACTTATGTGAAAAGGCAATTACTTCCTTTTCGGAGATGAGGAAAATAGCATCAACGACAATCATCGCATGTTATCCCCGAGCTGTGTACGCTCTTTTCGACTGGCTTGATCTGAAGCCTGCCGCAGTGTTGGATATCCGAAACAACAAGGCTGAAATACTGAGCCGCTTCGGTCTCTCCGAATCATCCGCATCGAGAGACTTGGATGCAGACATTGACGTCCTGCCTGCTAAACCGGGAGAGGACGCCTGGTATCCATTGATTGACAAAGAACGATGCTGCGCATGCGGTAAATGCTATGATTTCTGCCTGTTTGGCGTCTATACGATGGAGAAAGGCGTAGTGGAAGTCAGCAGTCCCACCCATTGCAAGAATAACTGTCCTGCCTGCGCCCGTGTATGCCCCAACAAAGCTATCATATTTCCCAAATATCCGAAATCGCCTGTCAACGGGGGGTTGGCAGAGGAAGAACCAGTCGCGGTGAATCCTAAACTCGTATACAACGAAGCCCTGCAAATGAGGTTGGAACAGCGGCGGGCAAGTGTATCACTATTGAAAATAAAGAATAAAAATAAAGCATGACAGTTAAACAATATATAAATGTATTACAGGCGGTAGGACGGATTCCGCGCGAATGTTCGCCTCGCATTGTATGGAAATTTGTGCGGAATTTCGGCTTGCGGAATATGACCAATATCCGCCGCTTTGAAAAGCGGCAAAAAGAGGGGAAACCGTTTTTTCCAGCCTTCGTCATGATCTCTGTTACCGAAAGTTGCAATCTGGTTTGTAGCGGCTGCTGGGTGTCTTACGGCGGGAAGCAAAAACTTTCCTTTAAGCAATTAGACGGGATTATCACAAGCTGCAAGAAGAAAGGCTCTTACTTCTTCGGTATCCTGGGAGGCGAACCGCTAATGTATCCCGGACTGCTTGACGTGCTGGCGCGTCATCCGGATTGCTATTTTCAGCTGTTTACCAATGGGACACTGCTTACCGAAACTATCGCCATGCAATTGAAGAAACTGGGAAATATCACCCCCATGATAAGCATTGAAGGTATGGAAGAAGAAAGCGACGTCAGGCGTGGAAAGGAAGACGTGTTCCGCCGCACGCTCGAGGGTATCAGAGCCTGCCGCAAAGCCAGGCTAATAATAGGAGCGGCAGCCAGCATAGGCAAGAGTAATTTCAAGGAACTTGTCAATCGCGAATACCTCGATTTATTAGCAAAAGAAGGCGTTCATTATCTTTGGTATTATATCTACCGCCCGGTGGGAGCTGAACCAAAAACGGCAAATGCCCTGGACAAAGACCAGATACGGCAGTTGCGCAAATTCATTGTCGAACAGCGTACCAGTGCACCCCTACAATTAGTGGACGCTTACTGGGACGACAAAGGGAGTGCCCTCTGCCCCGGCGCTGTAGGATTAAGCCACCACATATCGCCGTCGGGAGCCTTGGAGTTTTGCCCTCCCTTGCAACTGGCAAAAGATTTTATCAATGAAGAGGGATCAAACGTAGTGGAACTATTTGAGAACTCCACTTTCCTGGCCGGTCTGCGGAAGCTGACATCCCAAACCTCCAGGGGCTGTATCCTGCTGGAGAACCCGGCACTGGCGCTTCAGTTTGCCCGTCAACAGCAAGCAGTGGATACCACCTCGCGGGGAACCGTGGAGGAAGAAATGAAGAAAATGCCGGTATTGGCCGGACACGATATGAAAGGAGAAGAAGTGGCCGAACAGAATGTATTCTACCGGTTTATGAAAAAGAACTATTTTTTTGGCTTTGGAGCGTATGGATAAGACATTGGCGGATAGCAAACCGGTGTATACAGTTCCTCAATCATTTACCGCACGAAGTCGCTTACGAAAGATCATCAGCGAGTTCACAGGCAGGCGCTCCATAGTGCCTCCTTTGTCAATGACAGACCTGTCGGAAATAGCTTGCCAATTGATTCGTGAATACGACCTCAGCGAGTCGTGGAAAGGGTGGCTGATGGTGGAAATCAATAATTGCGTATGGAAGGAAACGGTAGCCTCCGTCCCTTACAACAAACGTATTTTATTGTTGCCCCAATGCTTGAGTAGTTTTGCTAAATGCAAGGCGGAAATAGACGAAGTAGGCCTGCTGTGCCACCGGTGTGACAGTTGCATTATTCCCCGTTTGCAAGACCAAGCCGAAAGCTTGGGGATGATGAGTATCGTAGCCGAAGGGTTTACCTCAGTAATGGGGCTGATGGAAAGCGGCATCGTGCAAACGGTGATTGGTGTGGCCTGTCTGGACTCGCTCGAAAAAGCGTTCCCGCTGTTAATCAACCATGCTGTCCCCGGAATAGCCATCCCGTTGAACAAGGCGGGGTGTAAAGACACCAAAGTAGATTACCGGTATGTGGAGAGCATCATGCGGATGTATGCTCCCGGTCCCGAATTCATTGATTATGAAAAGATAAAGGCAGATATCAAAGCATGGTTCTCCTACGAAGCGCTCTCGGGTGTTTTCAGCTCCGATACGACTTCTGCCGCAGCCCATACATGGCTCTCGGGCGACGGCAAACGCTGGCGTCCGTATCTTCTGGTATCCGTTTATATGACGCTAACGGGCAAAACAGAGGTACCCGAATCGGTCAGACTGGCTGCCATTGCCGTGGAATGTTTTCATAAAGCCTCGCTTGTGCATGATGACATTCAGGATAATGATGCCTTTCGTTACGGCAAACAGACCATCCATTCCACCCACGGCATTCCCGTTGCCATCAATGTGGGCGACCTCTTGCTTGGGGAAGGCTACCGCCTCTTGTCATTATGCAACCGGGTCGACCTGGTTGCTACTGCCGCCGCCGCCCATATCTCCCTGTGCAAAGGACAGGGCATGGAACTGGAATGGAGCCGGTCGCCCGGTGAACTAACCCTTGCCTATGTATTGGACATCTTCCGCAACAAAACAGTACCAGCCTTTGAAGTAGCCTTTGACTTCGGCGTTCTCTGCGCCGGCGACAACAAACGGCTTCGCAGTATCTTGCACGATTACTCTCGCGCCCTGGGAATTGCCTATCAAATGCAGGACGATGCAGAAGATTTCGACAACAACACTCCCCTTGCCTTACGACCGTCGGCTGTGCTGGCTGTGCTGTGCGAGCAGAATAAAGAAGCCGGTTATATCAAAAAACTTTGTGGTGAGAGCGATATCAAGGTTTTGCTTTTAGACAAGGAAAATAAGCCCAAGCTTCAAAAAGCAGTCCATAGAGTGAAAACGTTGGCAGAAGAGTATCGTCAACAGGCGATTGCTTCTTTGAATGCCTTGGATAATACGGATATGAAAAGGCTGCTCTTCCGAGTGACCGAACGTATTCTCAAACAGTTGGCAGAATGAAAACAATTGACACCTTGTCCATAAAAATGATGAACGCATTACGTAAAGGAAGAGAAAAACTGAGCAGCGAAGCCCAAGGAAGGATCAGGCAGTATGTCGAATCCCAGAGGGCTAGCGGGGCTTTCTTTGTGAATAAGAACCGGAAGGAGGATGTGTATTATACCGTCTTTGGGCTTATGCTCGCATACATATTCGGACTCAAGGTAAACCCGGAGGAAGCCGGACGACAGTTGGAAACTGTATCAACAGACAAGAGCGATTTGATTCATTACGCAGCATACGTACGCTCGCAGATGCTGTTAAAACTGTTGAACGGGAAGCAATTACAGCTGTTCTTCACCCGTTTGCTCGCAGCCGGAAAGACGGAAGTACCGGTCTTTACTAGCTTCCCGCATAACGACATGCGGTCGCCTTATTCACAGTTCATACGGTTGTCGCTGATGGAAGACATGCGCCAACGCACAGGTAATGCAAAAGAGATAATCGAATCGCTACGCGCCTACAAAGTACCAAGTGGTGGTTACTCGAACCTTGCCGGTGGAGCAACTGCTTCCGTCAATGCTACGGCAGCCGCCTTATCGGTCATAGGACAATTGGAAGGATATCATTTTCACGATGACGTGGACTATTTATACCGGTCGCAAGACGAATCGGGAGGTTTCTGTGCTGCCGGACAGGTATCGGCGCCTGATATCCTTTCTACGGCTACAGCCTTGTTCGTCATGCAATGTTATGGACTTAGTCCCCGCATTCACCCGGAGCGTTTTATCGAGGCGCACTGGCTGGAATCGGGAGGATTTGCTCCCACGCTTTTAGAAGAGAATAGCGATATAGAATATACGTTTTACGGCATTTTAGCTTTAGGATCATGCTAAACAGGAAAGTACAGGTTGATGAAATGATTGACGTCCTCAGGGGGATGCTTACCGGAAAACAAGAACCCGGAGGTATCTGGCGTGGCGAACTTTCGTCGAGCGCCATCTCCACTTCCGTATCCGTTTTCGCCCTTTTCATGATAGATAAAGAACGTTATGCCGAATCTATTCAGGCAGGCGTCCGCTGGCTTGCCTCTGTTATGAAGCCCGACGGCTCCTGGGGAGATACGGTAGAGAGCAAATCGAATCTGACGGCAACCCTGTTAACCTATGCCGCCCTCTTTCCCTTGAACCTTGTCTCCGATGCTACAAAAGCTTATTTGCATACGCAGTTTGGGGGTCTGTCAGACGAGCAGCTTGTCAAGGGAGTAGTGCGATACTACGGCACAGACCTTACTTTTTCCGTACCCATCCTGGCGATGTGCACCCTGACCGGAGTGATAAAAAATTGGAAGCCCGTTCCACGGTTTCCGTTTGAGTTGTCCATCCTGCCGCAGCGCTTTTTCCGTTTTCTTCGCTTGCCGGTTGTCAGCTATGCTATTCCAGCACTGATAGCCGTAGGCATCCTCCGCCACAGGAAAGAGAAAAGGGGTGTTTTTTACAGCCTGCGCGAGATATTTGTGAAGAAATCGCTTCAAGTATTGGAGAAACTCCAGCCTTCCAACGGCGGTTTCCTGGAAGCCGCTCCGCTTACGGGCTTCGTAGCTATATGTATGAGCGGGGCAGGGTATAAAGACCATGTAGTCACACAAAAGGCAGCCGGTTTCCTGACCGCTTCCATACGCAGAAACGGCGCTTGGTCTATTGATACCGATTTGGCCTGTTGGGTGACGGCGCTTAGCGTAAAAGCCCTACGTAAGAACCTGCCCGAAAAGGAAGCGTTGTTGGAAGCCGTCAAGCAGCATGCGTTCACTTATACCCATCCTTTTACCGGGGCAAAAGCCGGCGGTTGGGGATGGACCAATCTGCCGGGAGCCGTTCCCGATGCCGATGATACGGCGGGCAGCCTGATAGCCCTTCACATCCTGCAGGAAGGAAGGTATTGCGCCGAAGCGGAGAAAGGCGTCAAATGGCTGTTGGATATGCAAAACAGAGACGGCGGCATTCCCACTTTCTGCAAAGGATGGGGTCGGTTGCCTTTCGACCGCAGCAGTCCCGACATCTCCGCGCACAGCTTAATGGCAATCGAACTTTGGCATAAGGTGATGCCTGAAAAGATGCAACAAAAGTGCAACAAAAGTATGCGCCGTCTGCTCCAATGGATGAAAAAGACGCAAACCGGCGAAGGCTCGTGGATTCCCCTGTGGTTTGGCGACCAGGATGCGCCCGGTGAACAAGCTCCTGTCTATGGAACGGCGGTAGCCGTAGAACATCTGAGCATCTCCGCGGATCCGGTGGCGGTTGCTATTTCAGCCAAAGGAATACGTTATCTCCTCGCTGTGCAAAATGACGATGGCGGATGGGGAGGCGCAAAGGATGTGCTTTCAAAAGTAACTTTTACGGCACGCGCCCTGAGTGCGCTGGTTACCGCTCATACAATCCCTGTGGAAGCCGTTACAAGGGGAATAGATTATCTGTATAACCGGTTTCGGGAAGGTACGCTAAACGGTGCCGAACCCGTCGGATTGTATTTCGCCCGTCTGTGGTATTCGGAAGAATTATACAATATCACATTCACGCTTAGCGCGCTGGAACACATACGAAAACATATCATTTTTGAGGAAACAAACAAAACAAATAAACTACATTTATCATGAAAAAGATCATTCTTTTAAGCTTATTATTACTCTCCACCGGCGCCATACAAGCTCAGGATGTTATTCAATGGAGGGGCGACCGCACGGGAATATACAAAGAAACCGGATTGCTGAAATCATGGGCTGCGGACGGTCCGCAGATGCTCTGGCATTACGACGGGTTAGGCGAAGGCCATTCATCGGTAGCCATCTCGGCAGACAAAATTTACTTGACAGGTATGACCGAAGGGAGAGGATACATTTATGCGTTTGATTTGAACGGCAAGCTACTGAGCAAAAAAGAGTATGGCGGAGAATGGGACGAAAGTTTCAACGGCACGCGTGGAACCATTACGGCTAATGAAGGAAAATTGTATCTCATTTCAGGACGCGGAGATATTATCTGTTTTGATGAGAGCAACCTAAACGTGGTGTGGAAGAAAAACATCATGACCGATTTCGACTCGGAAAATATCAGATGGGGTATATGCGAATCGCCGCTTATTGTTGGCGAGAAATTAATTGTTACGCCGGGAGGGAAGGTGCACAATATCGTAGCCCTCAATAAAAATACCGGCGCGCTTGTCTGGAGTTGCCCCGGCGAAGGCGACCTTTCCGCCTACTGCTCTCCCCTGTATGTAGGTGATCAACAGGTTCCGCTGGTGGTAACAATGACTGCGAAGCACATTGTAGGCGTCGATGCGAATACAGGGAAAAAACTCTGGTCGTACGAACAAATAAACCGGACCGACGTGCATCCGAACATCCCCGTATACAGCGATAATATGCTGCTTTGTACCAGTGGATACGGCAAAGGCTCCGTGATGCTTCGTCTGACAAACGGAGGAAATAGTGTGGAAAAGGTATGGAATTCCCCGCAGCTCGACTCCCGTATCGGGGCGATGGTGAAAGTGGACGATTACGCTTATGGATCGGGCGATGCCAACCGCTTCTGGTTCTGTGTGGATTGGAACACAGGCGAGCTGAAATACAAGGAAAACGCATTGCCTATCGGCAATGTGATAACTGCCGACGGGATGCTTTATTGCTACAGCGACAGAGGTGATTTTGCATTGGTAAAGGTTACGCCCGAGAAGTTCGATATTGTCAGTCGCTTCCCCGTAACACTGGGCACCGACCAGCACTGGGCGCACCCGGTTATCTATAAAGGTGTGCTTTACGTGCGGCATGGAAACACATTAATGGCTTATAAAATCAGTTGATACATGAAAAAGTTACTACCCTTATTTTTAGCTTTATCTTTCTTATCTGTCTATGGGCAGGAAAACTCCCAATGGCGCGGCAAGAAGCGCGATGGGGTGTATAACGAAACCGGTCTGCTGAAGAAGTGGCCTGATGCAGGTCCCCAACTTCTCTGGAGTTTTGAGGGACTGGGTGAAGGACATACCTCGGTAGCCATTGCCAACGACAAGCTCTACATCACGGGAATGGTTGACAGCACCGGCATCCTCTACGTCTTCAACCTCCAGGGCAAGCTTCTCCAAAAGAAGGCGTATGGCTTGGAGTGGAACACCAACTACAATGGTTCCCGCTCTACTGTAAATGTGAACGACGGAAAGTTGTACATCTTCTCCGGTCGTGGCGTACTCCAATGTTTAAACGAGAAAAGTCTGGAGGTAGTATGGAGTAAAGATCTCCTGAATGCCTTCGACGGCACCAACCTCCAGTTTGGCATGTGCGAATCGCCTCTCATCGTCGGTGATGTCATTTACATGACTCCCGGAGGCGAGAAAAACAATATGATAGCCCTGAATAAAAAGACCGGCGAACTGATATGGTCGTCCAAAGGCATCAGTAGACCCTCTACTTACTGCTCCCCTCAATACATAGCCGACCTGGATATCCCCATCGTGGTCAATGCCATTGACAGCAACCTTGTAGCCGTCAATGCCAATACGGGTGAGTTCCTTTGGAGGGTAGAGCAAAAAAATCCCTACGGTCATAGCCCCAACACCCCGCTATACGAGGGTGGTTTGCTCTTCAGCACCAGCGGAGGAGGCTACGGCTCCCAACAATTCCGCCTCACCAATGGTGGTCGCAGCGTAGAAAGAGTATGGAAAAACGAGCTGGACAATAAGATGGGCGGTTTCGTGAAAATAGATAACTACCTCTACGGGTCGGGCGAGAAAAACCGTTACTGGTACTGCATCGACTGGAAGACGGGCGAAACCAAGTACAAAAACAATAAGGTAGGCACCGGAGTAGTAATCTCCGCCGACGGCATGCTCTATTGCTACAGCGATCGCGGTGAGATGGCACTCGTAAAAGCCTCCCCCGAAAGCTTCGAGGTAGTAAGCAAGTTCTCCATCACCATGGGGACAGACCAACATTGGGCGCATCCGGTCATACACCGCGGCATCCTGTATGTCCGTCACGGAAACGCCTTGATGGCTTATAAAATATAAGAAAAAGGACGACAGCTGTCGTGCTAAGAACGAGGGCTGTCGTCCTTTTCCCCTCATTTTGCCGTGCTGAGGACGAGATTTGCCGTCCTGAGGACGACAGCTGTCGTCCTTAGGACGGCAAAACAGCCTTCGAGGACGGAAAAAATCGAGATTAGGACGGCAAACCTCTTCCGAGGAAGGTTGTTTACAGGGTTTGAGCCTTTTTTTTCGGAGGACGGTCATTTATTGGATTTGAATGGTTTTAACCCGTAACGCATTATATAAGCACTAAAATTAAGTTGCCACTTCAAGACGTAAAGGAATTATTAGAGGAATTAAGGATAATTTGGTATCTTCGCGTGAAGGATTGCAGCGGAAATCCTTTTGAGGCGAGCGTGCGAGCCGCAAAAGATTGCAGCGGAAAGCCTGACCCATCGGGGCACGCCCAAATCCAAATTGAAAGTGGAGAGTTGAAAGTGGAAAGTTTTTGAGTGGTTCTAAATGTACACGGGTTAATACATTATGTTATCTGAATTGTATCATGTAGATTGGTTGTTTTAAGTGGAAGCAAGAAAAAAGATAAGTATAGCAACGATAACTGCGGTTGTAGTCTATGCAAGTATAATTGTAGGCTGGCATATCTATTCTCCGGACAGAGAACTCAGACTCCAAGCGCCGGGCGCTGATGGTCGTCCGCCCGGAACGGCTCGTGCGGCTGACGATGTACGCATTGGTGAGTTTTTTATGCGGTATGGCGAAGCAGCCTCCGCACTTACGGGCAAATGGACTTGCTTTCGTGGCGAGCTTTCTACCAACATCGTCCGTGCGCCTGAGAATATTACGCCCGGAGAGGGAGAATATCCCGTGCAATGGAGCGTTGAGACGGGCGAAGGACATGCAGCCTCCGTTATCTACAACGGACTGGTTTATTTTTTAGATTACGATGAGGGACTGAGTTCAGATATGCTCCGCTGCTTCTCCTTAGAGAACGGGAAGGAACTTTGGCGACGATGGTACCGGGTGCCAATGAAGCGCAACCATGGATTCTCGCGCACAGCTCCGGTTATCTCAGATACCTATATTATTACCCTGGGACCACAGGGGCATCTGATGTGCTGCGACCCTGTTTCGGGAGACCTGAAATGGTCGCTCGACTTGCAGAAAGAGTATAAGAGCGAGATACCCTTCTGGTACACCGGTCAATGCCCGCGCGTAGATGAGGAGACGCTGATTATTGCGCCCGCAGGCGATAAAGTTCTGCTTGCCGGTATAAATTGCAATACGGGAGAGAAGCTATGGGAAACGCCCAATAGCCTTGGCTATAAAATGTCTCACTCTTCCGTTATGCCCATGACGCTGGGCGGAAAGAAGACGTATGTGTATGCCGGTGTAGGAGGTGTATGCGGTATATCGGGCGAGAAGAAAGATAAAGGCACCCTGCTATGGAGCGCAGCCAAATGGCAACCTTCCGTCGTAGCTCCTTCGCCTCTTCAACTATCCTCCAACTCCATCTTTTTAGTAGCAGGCTATGGAGCCGGAGGGGCTTTGCTAAAAGTAGATAAGGCAGCCTCAGGCTGGAATGCCTCTATTGCCGAACAATACAAACCCAACGAAGGTCTCTCGAGCGAACAACAAACCCCCATCCTCTATAAGGATATGATTATAAGTATCATGCCCAAGGACGGTGGAAGTCTGCGCGATAAACTGGTAGCCTTCTCGCCCGCCGACCTGCACAACCCGCTATGGTCGTCGGGAGCCGACGAGCGTTTCGGTCTTGGTCCTTATATGGTGATAAATGATCATTTATTTGCCTTTAAGGAAGACGGCGAACTCTATGTATATGCCATCCAAAACAAGCGGATGAACCTACTGAAGAAACAACGTATCATAGACGGAGCCGATGCCTGGGGTCCGATGGCTTATGCCGACGGACGCCTGATAGTGCGCGATGCCCATACGGTAACATGTCTGAAAATAAACTAAGATAAGGACAAAATGAAAGAGATATCACGTAAAAAATTCCTGCGCGTCTGCGGAACCATCGTAGCCGGAGGAGCATTAGCCGGAGTTTCCGGCGTATTGATTGACCGGAATAGGCAGGCTTCAATCTCTTCCGGCAAAGGTCTGCGATTGGTAGAGGAGAAGCCCTTTGTGTCTCCCTACCGCCTGGTTTCCTCGTTTACCTCTGCAGAAGCTATCAGCGGCTTTGCGCAGTATGAGGATAGATTATACGTAGCGACCTTCAAAGCTATTCTGGTTTTCGATACGAAGGGAAGGCTACTTCATCAGTTTCCGGCAGGGGAGGAAGAGGTGCGCGATATTGCCGTCAATGAAAAAGGCGTTTACCTGCTCCATCCGGCAAGTATTAGCGTCTATACCCACGAAGGCGAACCTACCCGTGGGTGGGAGGCTTGCAGCGAACTCTCCAACTACTGTTCGTTCGCCTTGACGCCCGGCTTTGTGTTTGTTACGGATGTGGACAATAAAAATATTTGCAAGTATTCGGACGAAGGTAACTTCGTGAAGTTTATCAGCAGCCCCAATGGCTTTATTATCCCCAGTCTTACGTTTGGGATAGAATATATCAACGGTGTACTCTACTGTTCTAACTCAGGGCGGCATCAGGTGGAGACGTACACCCTCGATGGAGAATACCTCGGCTCTTTCGGCAAGCCCGGTGGCGCCCCCGGATTGTTCACGGGATGCTGCAATCCGGTTTATCTATCCTACACCTCCAATGGCGATGTCATCACCTCCGAAAAGGGTGACCCCCGCATCAGCTGCTACGGTAGCGACGGTTCTTTCCGCAGCCTCCTGCTTGACAGCAAAATGCTGGGAGGCGGCAATGCAGCTTATGATGTGAAAGTATGGAAAAATAAAATGTTTGTATCCGGTAAAAATATGATTTCGATATACCAGTATGATACAGAGCTTGCAGCAAATGCAGGAACCTGTGGCGGATGCGGCATAGACTGTCCGCTACGTACAGGAGTAACGGTTTAATAACAACATGATGGAAGAGGAGAAAAAGGATAAAAGTCCCATCTCGCGCAAGAAGTTCTTGCAGATGTGCGGTACAGCTGTAGCAGGAACAGCTTTGTGCGCCATATCGGGCGTGTCTCTGAAACGTCTGGCAGATAAAGAAGCCAGCTATTTCTGGCAAATAGACCCGAAGAAATGTACCTTTTGCGGACGATGCGAAACCGATTGCATACTTCCCATTTCGGCGGTAAAGTGCATCCATGCCAATAAAGTATGCGGCTATTGCGACCTATGCGGAGGCTATTACCGCACCAACGTAAAAAACCTGAATACCGCCGCCGAAAACATGAGATGCCCCACCGGAGCCATCAAACGTGAATACGTGGAAGATCCTTACTTTGAATATACCATAGACGAAAGTATGTGTAACGGCTGCGGTAAATGCGCCAAGGGATGTAACTCCTTCGGCAACGGCTCACTTTATCTACAGGTGAAACAAGATTTGTGTACGAACTGCAACGAGTGTAAGATTTCCCGCGTCTGCCCCTCCGGGGCTATCCAGCGGGTTCCTTACGCCTTGGCTTATATGTTGAAAGATGAATAGATTCCCAAAACCCGACTTTGAATCGGGATATCAGTACCCCTTCTTCTCGTATCAGATACCGAATGAGACGACTTGGGTGATACTCGATCTGGTGTTACTCGTGCTATTGATGAGTATTGTGGTTTGGGCGGTGATTAAGCGACGGAAACGGAAGCCTGTGTTTTGGGTATCGGTTATATCCGTCGCCTACTTTGGGTTCTTCCGCACCGGATGTGTGTGTAGTATTGGGGCTATCCAGAATGTGGTCTTGTCTTTGGTCGATTCTTCGTATGCCATGCCGCTGGTGGCGCTGCTCTTCTTTGTACTCCCTATTCTGTTTACGCTCTTCTTTGGAAGGGTATTCTGCGCTGGGGTTTGTCCGTTTGGCGCCCTGCAGGAATTAGTCAATATCAGAAACTACCGGTTGCCAAGGTCGCTTACGGCGGTATTGGGGATGCTTCCGTGGTTCTATCTTATCTTTGCCATTCTGTTTGCCGTTACGCGCAGCGCCTTTATCATTTGCCGCTTCGACCCTTTTATTGGCATCTTCCGTTTGGGAGGCGATATTGGGATGATAGCGATGGGTACGCTTCTGCTGATTGCCGCCGTCTTTACGGGGAGACCGTTTTGCCGCTTCCTTTGTCCGTATGGCGCCTTGCTCAGCCTCTTCTCGCGCGTCTCTGTCTGGAAAATAAAGATGACGCCAACCTGTATCAACTGCGAGCTTTGCCATAGAGCCTGTCCGTTGGATGCTATCTGCCCGCCGTATGAGAATAAGGTGAAGGAAAGCCGGACGCAAGGAGTAAAACGTATCATCATGTATATGGTCATTCTTCTCCTCATGGCATTGGTTGGCGCTTTCCTGCTACAGCAGATGAGCGATTCGCTAAGCCGCGTTAATAAGAATGTTCACCTCTACGATTTGGTAGTCCAATACGAACAAGCGCCTCAGGAAAAACAGCCCTTAGAGGTAGAAGTCTTCTACGCACAAGGAGGAACCTTGGAGGAATTAACCGGGCGCACAGAGAAAATATTCGCTGAGTTTAAGATAGTTTCCACTATAGCCGGTGCGCTGATAGGTTTGGTTATCGGATGTACCCTTATCGGATTATCTCTCAAACGCACCCGCAAAACGTATGAAATAGATGATGCCGCCTGTGTGAACTGCGGCAGATGTTTTAGTTATTGTCCGCAAAATCACATTATGCCATGAGGAAATCGATTTTAAGGAATATAGCCCTTGTGTCGGCTGTAGGTATGGTTACCTTCTCCATTATGCTGGTCACAAATTATTTTCAGGTAAGAGGTTTCAACCCTTTACAGACTGAAGTCATCGAAACACTGAGACAGATAAACGACGAAAATGCCAACAATACCGAACTTCAGGAGCAGATTCGCCAATTGGATTTACTGGCTCGCCGCGCCTACTTCGTGAACTTAGATCATCTGAAGGTGGGCGTCTATATCCTGATAGGGATGTTGGTAGTCTTTGTCCTTACCCTTCGCTTTTACTTTGCCGAGGATAAACAGCTACCCGGTAAAAAGGTGGACCCGGTGGACGATTGGCTCATCAAAACCAATGCCCGTAAATACATCGGTTGGGTAAGCGGAGGTTTAGTAGCCGCCGCCTTACTCTTTGTCTTCCTTACCTCCCCCTATCTCGGTAGTAAAACCTCTAATAACGATATGAAGGAGATAGCCGAGGCGGAACCACCATCCGATTACGACTCCCTATCTGAGACAACCGAAGAAAACATAGCTGTGGAAGACGCCTTAACTGCGGAAGTGGAAGCCATAGCCGTTACCGTAGCCGACACAACCACCATCGCCGAGCCGGAAGTCCCCAAAGTAACCCATAACGGCTTCCGGGGCAACAACTCCAATGCCATATCCCTTGCCCGCAGCATCCCCGTGAAATGGAACCTGGATACAGGTGAGAACATTGCTTGGAGGAGCGATATTCCCAAACACGGCTTTAACTCCCCCGTAATAAACGGCAATAAAGTATTTATCACCGGAGCCGACGACAAGGCACGCGAACTCTACTGCTACGACCTTAATACCGGCGAACGCCGTTGGACGTTGACAGCCGCCAATATCCCCGGCTCGCCCGCCCAAATGCCCAAGACAACCAACGACACCGGCTTAGCCGCCTCTACCGTAGCCACCAACGGCAAACAAGTATGCGCCATCTTTGCTACCGGCGACTTGATTTGTGCCGATATGGACGGTAACCGCCTTTGGGCAAAGAATCTCGGCGTCCCTCAGAATCACTACGGATACGCATCCTCGTTGCTTGTGTTTGGCAACTCCCTCCTTGTGCAGTACGACAATAACAACACCCCTCGCATCCTGGCTTTCGATATGGCTACAGGAGCCGAGCGCTGGAGCAAATCGCGGACAGATAAAATAACCTGGAGTTCCCCTATTATCGCTTATGTAAACAACCAGCCGCAGTTAGTCTTGATGGGCAACCCCAGCATCACAGCCTACAACCCCAATAACGGCGAACAACTCTGGCGGATAGAAGGCTTGAACGGTGAAGTAGCCTCCAGCCCCTGCAGTGCCGCCGGCATCGTTTTCGGAGCCAGCGAATACGCAGCCCTGATAGCCATAGACGCCACCACCGGTCAGATGCTCTGGAAAGTCGACGACTATCTTCCCGAAGTATCCTCCCCCGTAGCCACGAAAGATAACGTCTATCTGGCTACCAGCTACGGCGTACTCGCCTGCTACGATGCCAAGACCGGCGAACTGAAGCAATCCCACGAACTGAATACGGAGTTCTATTCCTCCCCCGTTATTACCGAAGGAAAGTTATATGTCTTCAGCAACGACGGCAAGATGTTTATCTATACCGCCAACAATGATTTTAAGCCGGTAAATTCATTCGATACCGGCGAGAAAACATTCGCTACCCCGGCATTTACCGATGGCAGGATAGTAGTGAGAACAGAGAAAAGTATTTATTGCGTAACCACCAAAGGATAAGGTATGAGTACCTGTAATTGCACATCCACAGTGGATACCACCCGCCAACAGACAGATGCCATCATAGACAGGATAGGCACGGGACGCGAAACCATCATCCCTCTGCTACAAGCTTTGCAAGCGGAGTTCAGCTACCTCCCCCACGAGGCTATCGAACGGGTGTACGAACGAACGGAGATAGACCGGGCGCAACTCGTCAGCGTCTCTACGTTCTACTCCCAATTTCGCCATATCCCCTTAGGTAAATACCTGATAAAAGTATGTACCGGCACAGCCTGTCACGTAAAAGGAGCAAGCAATGTGTACGACGCCTTCATCCGCGAACTGGGAATCGAAGAAGGAAGCACCACTACCAGCAATCGCCTGTTTTCGGTAGAGAAGATAGCCTGCTTGGGTTGCTGTACCCTTGCCCCCGTTGTTCAGATAGATGAAAAAATATACGGTCATGTAATGCCCGGAAGAGTAGACGAGGTCATTAGCGACTTCCTGGAACTACAGGAAAGCAAACAGAAAGAAGACCTGAAGCAAACCAAGCGGCAGGTAGCCGGTGAAATACGCCTCGGTATGGGTTCCTGTTGCATGGCAAGTGGCTCTGCCGATATATACCGCGAGTTAAAAATCGCTTCCTCTCAATTAGGTATCGAGGTAACGATTAAATCCGTAGGATGCGTAGGCGTATGCAACAAAGTCCCCTTGATAGACGTAGTAAGCCCCGACGGCTCCATCACCCGCTACCCCAATGTAAAGGCTATCGAGATAAAGGAAATACTGCATCACCATTTCAAACCCGCCGGATATCTCAAGCGGATGCGGAATACCATACTGGGACAAATCGACACCTTCCATACCGACCTCACTTGGGATAATGTCGTTTGGAAACCGGAAAGCGAACGTATCGGTATCATCAATAACTTCCTGTACAACCAAAAGCATATATCCACCGAAGGCTATGGCGTGTTGACTCCCCTGAATATCGACGAATACTGCGCCCAAGGCGGCTTCGAGGCGCTGACGGAAGCATTGCTTCATCAGACCCCGCAAAGCGTCGTAGAGACCGTACTGCAAAGCGGCCTGCGCGGACGGGGAGGCGCCGGATTCCCCACCGGAAAGAAATGGGATATTGTATCTTCTTCCCCCGGTCCTCATAAATATATGATATGCAACGGTGACGAAGGAGACCCCGGCGCCTTTATGGACCGCATGATGCTGGAATCATACCCCTTCCGCATCATCGAGGGGATGCTGATTGCAGCCTATGCCGTAGAAGCCGATAAGGGCATCTTTTATATCCGTGCCGAATATCCTTTAGCTGTTACCCGCATCCAAACAGCTATCAACTTAGCTCGCGAGCATGGCTTTATAGGGGAGAAGATTGCCGAAAGTGCTTTCTCCTTCGACATCTCAGTCTTTGAAGGAGCCGGAGCCTTTGTCTGCGGAGAAGAGACCGCCCTCATCGCATCTATCGAGGGAGAGCGGGGATTTCCCAAGCAACGCCCTCCCTACCCTGCTATCAGCGGACTGCATGGCTTGCCTACTTTGGTAAATAATGTAGAAACCCTCAGCCAAGTCTCCTACATCGTGAAACATGGAGCAGGACATTACTCAGAGGTGGGAACAGAAAAGAGCAAAGGTACCAAGGTATTCGCCCTGGCGGGAAAAATAAATCGCGGCGGACTGATAGAAGTGCCGATGGGCATTACCCTCAACCAAATCATCTACGATATAGGCGGTGGAATAGAGGGAGGGCAGAAGCTCAAAGCCGTTCAGATAGGCGGTCCTTCAGGAGGATGTATCCCTGCCGAGCTTTGCTATACACAAGTGGACTTCGACGCTCTGAACCGGATGGGAGCTATGATGGGTTCCGGCGGTTTGGTAGTCTTGAGCGAAAGTAACTGTATGGTGGATGTAGCGCGTTATTTCCTAAATTTCACCTGCGACCAGTCCTGCGGCAAATGTACTTCCTGCCGCGTAGGCACCCGCCGGATGCTCGACCTTCTGAATAAGATATGCAGCGGAAAAGCATCAATGGCTGATATAGACCTCCTCGAGGAACTAGCTCTGCATATTAAAAACTCCTCTCTGTGCGGCTTAGGAAGAACAGCCCCCAACCCGGTGCTGACTACCCTAAAGTACTTCCGCCACGAATACGAGGAGCACGTAAAGGGTATCTGCTCGACAGGCACCTGCAAAGATATGATTAAATACGAAGTAACCTCGAAGTGTATCGGTTGTACCAAATGCGCCAAAGCCTGTCCGGTAGAAGCCATCCCCTATACTCCTTACGAGGTGCATGTGATTGATATTGAGAAATGCGTTTTATGTGGATTATGTGCAGACGAATGTCATTTCGAAGCCATTCAAAAGGTATCGCTATATGAAAATACAAATCAATAACAAAGAGATAGAGACGCTTCCGGGCGAAACACTTCTAGAAGCGGCTCGCAGGGAAGGATACAGCATCCCCTCCCTCTGCTATGCCAAAGAGGCGAAGCATAAATCATCGTGTATGGTCTGTGCGATGCGGAATGCGGCAACGGGGCAAATCTTCCCCTCCTGCACCACCTTCCCGGTCGAGGGGATGCAGATAGATACCGAAAGCCCGGAAATAATCCGAACCCGCACCCTCTCGCTCGAACTGCTTTTGAGCGACCACCGCGCCGACTGTGAAGCTCCGTGCCATACAGCCTGCCCCGGCAACATGGATGTGGCCGCCATGAATCGGTTATACGACCAGGGTAAAACAAGCGAAGCGCTCGCTCTGCTGCGCGATACCCTTGTAATCCCGGCTACGCTTTGTTACATCTGTAACGCACCTTGCGAAAAGATATGCCGTAAAGGCGATGTGAATACGCATGTGCCTGTTCGGGAGATAAAGAAAGCCTTGGTGGCGACAACTGAGCTGGATAAGATTACATCGACCGCTCCCGGAAACGGACGGACAGTTGCCATAGCAGGAACTGACCCGATGGCGCTCGCTGCGGCTTATCATCTGCGTAAACTGGGGTATGCGGTAACCTTATTTGAAAAGGCTGATGCCATCCTTTCCCCGTATATACAAGCCGGACAAGTACCGGCTGACATCCTCCAATTAGAGATAGAGGTGATAAGAAGGCTGGGAATTGAGATCATACATACACAGGTTGAGCCTTCACTGAACGATTACGACAGTGTCATTGCTACCGTATATGAAGCACCCGACCCGCGCTGGATGACTCCACGTACAAAGACCAAACAACCGGCGCGCTTGGTGCTCGAAGGTCACCGCCTGGCGGAACGCACGCATGCCTCCCTGTCTGCCGGCGCGGAAGCATCGGAACAAGACAATAAAACATTCAATTCCACTTATACCCGCTTTACCGAGGCGGAGAAAAGACGCTTCAAGCAATCTCCACCATCTGTAGACCATGCCAGCGGCTGCCTCTACTGCGACTGCGATGCAAAAACCAGTTGCCGTCTGCGACAGTTCGCAACTGAATACAGCATCAGAAGCAGCCGTTATACCAAGAACGCTACATACGAAGCCCTGCACCGCCAGGAGGCAGGCAGGAATATATGGTTTGAACAGGCAAAATGCATCAAATGCGGTCTATGCGTCTATAACAGCAACAACGGCTTTACCTTTAAAGACCGCGGCTTCATCATGCAGGTAGTCTTACCTGAAGAGAATAAAGAAAATATTGACGAACAACTCCCTGAACTATGTCCTACAGGCGCTCTTTACTACCGCTGAAGGCTTTAAGGGCTTTATCGTTCTCCTTGTGGCTGTGCCTGATAGCCTGTTCCTCTCCGACGGAGCAGCCGGGAGGGGCGCTTAACTGGCCCTTATTCCGCGGAGACCCGGGACTAAGCGGCTATACTTCGATCAGACTGCCTGACAAGCCGGTCCTCTTATGGACGTATAAAAGCGATGCCAGAACAGCCTCTTCTCCTGTTGTTTATAATCATATCGCATATTGGAGCGACAAAAGAGGACGCATTTACGGAGTGGACAGTAATGGAAATCTCTGCTTCGATTATCGTTTTGATACGGCTGTCGAAGCTACTCCCATGATTCAAGATTCAATTCTCTATATAGGGCGCATTGATGGTTTTATGAGTGCCCTCTCACTGACAAAGGGAGATACGCTTTGGAACTTTGAAACGTTCGGGCAAATATCAGCCTCGCCCAATATCGGCTTGTTTGAAGGGAAACAGGCCGTTATATTTGGCAGCTACGACAACTATCTCTACTGCGTGGATAAGGAAACCGGGCAGGAACTAAACCAGTTTAAATCGGGCTATTACATTAATGGGGCCGTAGCGCTTTGGCGTGACCATTTTGTGTTTGGAGGCTGCGATGCCTGGCTGCGGATTATTAACGGTGCCAGCGGGCAACCTTCCGACTCGCTTGAATTGGGAAACTATATTCCCGCCTCTCCGGCCATCGCCGGCGAATACTGTTACATTACCGACCATTCGGGAAATGTGTTCGAAATTACGATTCAGGAAGGAAAGATAATACACTCTAGGAAGATGGTGAAAGCTACCGATGACTCGGGCGCATTTGTATCTGTGCCGGCCCTTTCCGCCAATACCCTTTTTGTCCTTTCCGATGACCGTCATCTCTACGCCATCGACCGCAAGACGGGCAAGGTGAGGTGGAAGTTCCTGCAAAAAGGCTCTTCCGGTGAAAGTTCGCCGGTGGTCTGTGCCGACAAAATTATCTCCTGTTCCAAAAACGGCATTGTCTCTATCGTGGATACAGACGAAGGGACCTTGTTCTGGGAATACGATACAGGCGAACAAATCACCTCCTGCCCGGCAGTGATCAAAGGTTGTTTTTATATACTGTCGGCAAAGGGTACCCTTTTCTGTTTTGGTGAGCATACATAAGTTTTACCTGATTTATATTCTGAAAGATATGTCTATTCTTCATCTGTCTCATATTACCAAAAGCTATCCCGACGGTGAGCACACAAGAAACGAGGTGCTTCGCGACATCAATATGGAAGTGGATGCGGGAGCGTTTATAGCTATCACAGGAGCTTCCGGTTCAGGCAAAACTACCTTGTTGTCCATCCTGGGTCTACTGATTCCTCCTGACGGGGGAAGCTACCGTCTCGACGGAGAAGAGACATTTGCCCCAAGCGTTGACCGAACCGTAATCCGGAACCGGAAGATCGGGTTTGTCTTTCAGGAACACCGTCTGCTGCCTCAATATACGGCACTCGACAATATACTGCTCCCTACGCTGGCTTTTCAACGGCAGGCTGATGCCTCGCAAATAACTTATGCCCGCCAACTGATGGAACTGACAGGTATAGCTGCCCTGGAAAGGAAGTACCCCCCTACCCTGTCGGGAGGCGAATCCAGCCGCACAGCCCTTTGCCGCGCGCTTGTCATGAAACCGGTCCTGCTGCTTGCCGACGAACCGACAGGACAGTTGGATGCCGTCAGCTCGCAAACTATCGTATCACTGCTTAGGCAGATCAACAAAGAACTGGGGACAACGATACTGATGGTAACGCATTCTCCTGAAGTGGCTGCCACCACTCATCACATACAAACTCTCGAAAACGGGATAATCAAATGAATCGGACTCGTTTGGTAAAAGAAAATACAGGCTTCTATTTCCGGTATTACAAGTTGATAGCGCTGGCTGTACTCATCACCGTTGCTGTTATTACCGGCAGTCTGATGGTGGGCGAGTCAGTACGTTCCACCTTGGTGCAACGGGTGAACGAACGGTTGGGTGATACCGAAACGATTCTTTTTACCCGCTACGCTTTCTTTGAAAGCTCCCTTGCCGACGAAGCCCTCTTTAAAGGAGGTGCAAAAGCGGCGCTGATGAGTAATGGCTTTATAGCGCACGGAGGGCGGCTTATCCCGGTGATGGTGTGGGGAATGGACGATAAGGATATCCCGGCGGGTGGCGTTAGGCTCAATCCTGCTTTAGCATCGGAACTTTCCTTCTCTGAGGGAGAAGATATCGTATTGCGGCTACCAGCTGCCGGCTTGATTCCTCCCGGTTCCTTGTTTGTAACCGATAATTATACCACCAGCGCCAGACTTACTTTTCGGGGGGTTGTAACAGTGGCGGAAGGTGGAAACATCAATCTAAAGAACGAACAAACCCTTCCATTTAATTTATTTATCAATCGTAGCGAACTGGCCTCGCTGCTTGAAGTGGAAGGAAAAGCCAACCTGCTTTTGTGCAACCGTTACCTTTCTGAAGCCGCCATAACCTCTGTCTGGTCGCCTACCCTCTCAGGGATAGAGATACGTGCAAGGAAAGGATTTAGCGAGGTCGTTTCCGGCAGGGTCTTTATTCAGGACGAAGTCGTGAAAACGATCTGTCGTACTAATACAGACGCCAACCGCCTGTTCTCTTACTTGGCAAATGAGATAAAGACTGACGGAGGAGAGATCCCTTACTCTTTTGTCACCGCCATGGACACATACAAAGGGAAGGTACTTGAAAAAGACGAAATCATCCTCTCCGATTATGCTGCCCGCCGCCTGCATGCCGGGCTGAACGACAGCATACGTCTGACTTATTATTATACCGCTGACAACCTGAAAACCTTATGGGTCGATACGCTATGGGGGCATGTAGCCGCCATCGTACCACTGGTGGAACTGGTTGCCGATTCAACACTAAGCGCTGAATTTCCGGGCTTGTCCGATGTAGAACGGTGTACCGACTGGGATAGTGACCTGCCCATCGACATGAGCCGTATCACACAGGAAGACGAAGATTACTGGTCGCTCTACCGCACCACGCCCAAAGCCATCCTGCCTTATCAGGCTGTTTGTCGGCGCTGGAGTAATGCTTACGGCAGTGCCACAGCGATTCGTACATCCTCTACGCCCAACCTGGAAGGTTTGAACGCCTCCATGTTTGGATTTCAGCTTATTTATCCCCGCGAGACTGCCTTGGCGGCTGCGCGCGGCGGAGTTGATTTTGCTTCGCTCTTTCTCTCGCTGGGTTTCTTTATCATTCTCTCGGCGCTCCTTCTCTTGTTGGTTCCCCTTTCGGAAATGATCTACCAGCGTCGCCATGAACTGGCTTTACTGAAGGCTTTGGGCTATCCTGACAAACGCATCGTCCGCCTGTTGCAGTACGAGTTGACTCCGGTTGTGCTGGCGGCTTCCATAGGAGGTCTTGTTGTCGGTATCCTCTATACCTGGCTGGTTCTGCTGCTGTTGGGCAGTCTCTGGAAAGGGGCTACGCAAACGGGAGGCTTCATTCTCTTTCCCGATCCGACAGCCTTGCTAGCAGGCTGGGTATCCGGAACTGTCATCGCCCTTATTGCCTTGTCTGCCGGCATACGCCGCCTGCTGCGAACTGTAGATAGCGGAAAGAAACAGGCAGCGGTACGACCTTCTCTTCTCAACTGTTATGTGGCATGGGCAGGCATCGTGCTTACGCTCCTGCTCGCAGGAATCAACAACCTGCTTCTCCACTCGCCAGCGCTTTTTATTGGGGTAGGTGTCTTACTGATTGTCACGGCTTCGTTGTGGGGAAACGTATGGTTCTCCGTGCAGAGAGACCGTCGCCCTATGCCTTTCAATGAAAGTAAGTTGATACGGGCCGGACTACTGGCAAACAAAAAGCGAGTACTGCTGTCTTTCTTCACCCTTGCGGCAGGAGTTTTTATTGTTTTCTCCGTAGGGTTGAACCGGAAAAGCTTTAGCGACGCATCGCAACTCATCAACGGAACGGGAGGTTATACCCTCTGGTGCGAAAGCAATATACCGGTCTATCATACTGTCTCTACTGCGGAGGGGAGAAGTCGGCTCGCCCTCGGCAACCTCCCCGCCGGTGCGGAAGCGTTGCAGATAAGCCGTTACGGAGCCGATGATGCCAGTTGCCTCAACCTGAACAAGGTGGCACAGCCCACCGTATTGGGTGTGGATATAGAGGCGTTCCGCAACAGCCGCTTCCAAATCCTACAAACCATCTACCCCTCCGGAGTGGATGTGTATGAGGCGTTACAGTCGGCTCCCGACTCTGTTTACCCTGTACTAGTTGACGAAACGGTTTTGCTGTGGACGCTAATGCGGAAGCCAGGCGATACCCTCCGCTACGAAACCGGAGGTCGGACGGTCTGTCTACAGATAGCCGGCACGCTGGCAAACTCCGTCTTCCAAGGCAATCTGGTGATGGACAAGAAGCTCTTTTCCAAGGCATGGAGCGAGATAGCCGGAAGCGAAATCATTCTTTTTAAAGTAAACGAACAGGAAACCGAAGCAACGAAGCAACTGCTCGAACAAGCGCTCCATGAATATGGCGTGAGAGTGACGACCACCGCCCAGCGGCTTCAAGCGCTCAATAGCGTAACTGACACCTACCTGACCATCTTCCTTACGCTTGGAGGGCTTGGGTTGCTATTGGGAGTGGCCAGTTTCATTATCGTAGTACGGAAAGATTTGGCCTCAAGGAGAGAACAAATACAACTCTACCGCTCGCTGGGCTTCCCAGATGCTGCCATCGGCAAACTTCTTATTACTGAGAACCGCATCGTTCCACTCTTTGCCATTATTGTAGGAATAGGCGGTTCGTTGGCGGGTGTCGGCGGAGGATTCCACAGCATCAGCCCGTGGGTATGGCTGCTATCAGCCGTGCTAGCGTCGGGTTTGGTTTTATGTGTTATTGTATTCATTCATCAATCCGTTAAGTCGTACCTGCGCATCCACTAAATAACGCAAAGATACCCCTTTAACTTCTTCTTTCCTATTCTTGTGGCAAACAAACGAGGTTGGATTTGCTCTCTGGTACGGGATTTCCTAATATACTCTATTAGTGGTTCGTAACCCATCCGAAACGTATTCGAGGGGTTTCTTCGAGTATATATGTCCGCTTGGGAAGCGGACATGGATCGGAGATGAAGCGGAGAGCGATCGGACAAAATACGGATATAACCCCTAAGTATGCTTGTGGGAAGCAAATGTACTACGGGTTGAATTAAATAAAAGAATCTCTTTTTCAGTGATCCTCCAGAGGATATAAGCAAAAAGTCTTAGTTTTTGTTGTACGATGAACAAAAAGAAAAAATATGTAACTTAAGAACAAAAATATCAAATTTAAAAAAGAAATTTTTATTCAAATTGCAAAATGATTATTTTTGTCATGTATAAAAATATAAGTACTTTTTAAATTAATTTATATTACAATACTTGTAAATATATAAACTCAATTATCATGACTTTGGAAATTACGGACGATAATTTTGAAACTATTCTTGCAGGAAAAATTCCTGTTATAATAGATTTCTGGGCTACATGGTGCGGTCCGTGTAGAATGATTACACCTTTAGTAGAAGAACTTGCTACTCAATATGAAGGGAAAATTGCTATATGTAAATGTGATGTGGATACAAGCGCTGCCTTGACCGCTAAATATGGTATTCGTAACATTCCAACAATACTATTCATAAAAAACAGCGAAATAGTGGATAAACAAGTTGGGGCAACCGATAAATTAACTATTGAAAAAAAATTAAAAGCATTAATTTAATTAAGAGTTTAGGATTAAAAACATGGAGTTTAAAGATGATTTTTTATTAGAAGATGCTGACGACGAAAAAACGATTGAATATATCAAAAACTATTTGCCGCAGGAGTTAAAAGGAAAATTTTCTGATGACGAATTGTATTATTTCTTAGACCTCATTGATGAGTTCTATACAGAGAGTGGTATTCTTGATATCGAACCCGATAAAGAAGGTTACATTGATATTGATCTCGAACAAGTGTCAGACTATATAGTAAAAGAAGCTCAGAAAGATAAAATGGGGACGTATGATTGTGAAGAGATTTTTTTTGTGGTTCAAGGGGAAATGGAATATGGAATCTCCTTGGGACAAGTGAAATAGTACTGAACACACATACCTAATACGAATATCAGGTTTTATGAATTGCTACAATGAACAGGAAGTTCTTGCTCTGCTTCAAAAAGAAGATACACAAAGGAAAGGATTTGAAATGATTGTCCGGAAATATAGCGAACAACTATATTGGCAAATTCGACGGATGGTGCTTTCACACGAAGATGCTAATGATATTCTTCAAAATACGTTCATTAAAGCATGGTTAAATATCAATTATTTCCGGGGTGAAGCCAAATTGTCCACTTGGCTTTATCGTATAGCTTTTAACGAATGTCTTACGTTTCTAAACAAACAGCGTACGATGAATACCATATCTATGGAAGAATTTAATGACACTATCGTCCAAAAATTGGAAGGAGACCCATATTTTTCCGGTGATCATGTTCAAGTATTATTGCAAAAAGCTTTGCTCTCTCTTCCGGAAAAACAACGAATGGTATTTAATCTAAAATATTATCAAGAAATGAAATATGAAGAGATGTCTAAGATATTCGGTACATCTGTTGGCGCATTGAAAGCTTCATATCATCATGCTGTTAAAAAAATAGAAATCTTTTTAGAAGAAGTTGATTAAACCTTTTAACTCGTCAATTATCTAATACAACAAAGAAAGGGAGGTAATTATGAAAAAAGAGGAAGATAATATATTAAAAAGAGTAGGAACTGATAATTATTTTATGGTGCCGCAAAATTATTTTGAAAGCCTTCCTGAAAGAGTAATGGATAAATTTCCCCCAATAAAGGTGCCGAGTAAGAAAATAAAAAAGAATTTTCCCGTATGGAAGAAATTAAAACCATGGGTGTATGTGGCGGCCGTATTTATAGGGGTGGCATTTATTGTTAGAATAGTTTCTTTACAAAATGATTTATTGGATAATAATTATGGCAATGATATTTTAACTCAAATAGATACTGAAAATATCTCTGATGAATTTATTGACGAAATGCTCAATATGTCTCTGATGGATGATTATTCATTATATGTTTATCTTACGAACGCGATTATAAGTGTAGAAAATTAACTAAATGATCCATTAAAATGAAACGCCGAATAATTTTACTGCTGGTTTTTTGTGTTTTTTCATTTGTTCTATGGGCAGCAATAAAGGAATATAATCAATACATTACACCCGACGAATTTAGGCATAAACAAAAAGTCTTTATTATGGAAAAAGCGAAATTAACCCCAAAAGAAGCTGCGGAGTTTTTTCCAATTTATTTTGAATTTCAAGATAAAAAGATAGACTTAAATGGTCGAATTGCACAATTAATGCATGGAACTAAAGAAGAAAATATTATGGAAACACAATATAAAGAACTTATTGACAAAATGTACGAATTGCGCACTATTCAGAACAAATTGGATAAAATATATTATGAAAAGTTCAAAAAAGTATTATCTTATAAGAAAATATATTGTGTACAAAGAGCAGAAATGCATTTTCACCGTGAGCTATTAAAGACAACAATGCATAAAGAGAATATAAGAAAACCTCCTCATGTTGATAGAAGATAATTTACTTTCCAAAATGGTGTTTTTCATTTTATAATTTTTCCACTTCATGTAACCATGCCGTAGGAGAGACATCACTTGGCATCCTCCAATCCCCACGTGGACTAATAGAGACACTACCGACTTTGGGTCCATCAGGGAAACAAGAACGTTTAAACTGATACATAAAAAATCTACGGAAGAAAGATTGAATCCACTTTTTTATAGTATCGTCATCATATTTTCCTTTGAAGGCATTACCAGCAAGGAAGAATATCTTTAACGGGCGGAAACCAAACCGAAGAAAATAATACAAAATAAAATCGTGTAATTCGTAAGGACCTACAATATCTTCTGTTTTTTGTTTGATATCCCCGTTTTCATCGGCAGGAATTAATTCCGGACTGATAGGAGTATCTATAATATCTAAGATTGTTTCTTTGGCAGTTGTATCTACTTCGTTTTCAGCTACCCATTTAACTAAATACCTGACAAGAGTTTTGGGAATACTTGCATTAACCCCGTACATGGATATATGGTCACCGGCATAAGTAGTCCATCCTAAAGCAAATTCAGAAAGATCGCCTGTTCCGATAACTAATCCATTTACTTGGTTGGCAATATCCATTAATATTTGAGTACGTTCGCGAGCTTGGGCATTTTCATAAGTTATATCATGGGTAGTAATGTTGTGACCAATATCATTAAAGTGTTGGATACAAGCTTCTTTTATACTTATCTCACGGGGAGTAACTCCAAGAAAGTTCATTAGGTTTAGGGCATTATTATATGTACGGTTGGTTGTTCCGAATCCCGGCATGGTTATTCCCAAAATATTCTTGCGAGGCAGATTGAGTTTATCAAATGTTTTGACGCAGACTAATAATGCTAATGTAGAATCTAATCCACCGGATATACCAATTATTGCTTTAGGAAAGCTGAGATGAGTTAGCCGTTGAGCAAGACCTAGCACTTGAATAGAAAAGATCTCTTTGCAATGTTCATCAATCTCATGTGAGGAAGGAATGAACGGATAGGGATCAAACGTACGTGTTAGTTTTAGGCTTCTATCAGTTACATATTCTGTAGTAATAACACGGGGGAGAGATGGAAAATTGGCTTTGTTGGAAGCAAAAGTGGTGTTTACACGGCGTTCGGTACGTAGGCGTTCTACATCTATCTCATTAATAATTAATTGTTCTTTTAAACAGAATCTTTCGCTATGTGCCAACAATATACCGTTCTCATATATCAATCCGTTACCGGCAAAAACTACATCTGTAGTTGATTCACCAAATCCACATGAAGAGAATACATATCCGGCAATACAGCGAGCAGACTGTTGGCTAATAAGCGAACAGAGATATTTATGTTTACTTATTCCTTCATTATCCGCTGAGAGGTTGAAGATTATGTCAGCTCCTTGCAATGCTAATAATGAACTCGGAGGAATGGGAGCCCAAAGATCTTCACAAATTTCAATTCCAAAAGTAACATTTGCAGTCTCAAATAAAAGATTTCTTCCCATAGGAATAATCTGACCACAAAAACGTATTTTATCTTCTTCTATAGCTGTAGCAGAAGTGAACCAACGTTGTTCATAAAACTCTTTGTAATTAGGCAAATATGTTTTAGGAACGATTCCTAATATTTTCCCTTTTTGAATAACAACTGCCGCATTAATAAGTTGTGAATTTACAACTAATGGCATTCCCAAGATAATTATTATCTCAAACTGACGCATATTGTTCAATACTTGTATTAGAGCTATTTCGCTTTCTTCCAAAAGAAGTTGTTGCGCAAACAAATCTCCACAAGTATATCCCGTGATACACAATTCCGGAAAAACTATAATTTGTACCCCTTTTCCTTCAGCTACAGCTGTCAAGCTTTCTATTTGCTTGATATTGAATACACAATCAGCAATCTTTACTCTGGGTATAGCTGCCGCTACTTTTACAAACCCGTAATTCATAATTTGTCTTATCTGGGGTAGTTAAAAGTATGAAATAAAATTTATTTCTTAATTTTTCTTCAATTGTTCTTTCAATGCGGCAAGAGCGTCAATATCTCCCAAAGTAGTAGAAGCTATTTGGTTTTGAATACTGGAAGTTGATTCCTCTTTTTTAAGAGGATTTTTTTTCACGAGTTTCTTTTCCGCTTTTTCTTCTGACTTAAGAACATCTTCAAAAATACGACTGTGAGAGAGAATTATTCTCTTAGCATCCTTATTAAATTCAATTACTTTAAATTGTAATTTCTCATCTATGCGAGCTTGCGAACCATCTTCTTTTATAAGATGTTTAGGAGTGGCAAAACCCTCTACACCATAAGGAAGAGAAATTACTGCCCCTTTATCTAATGTCTCAACGATTGTTCCTTCGTGGATAGAACCAACAGTAAACAAAGTTTCAAATATATCCCAAGGATTTTCTTCGAGTTGTTTGTGCCCAAGACTCAAACGACGATTATCCTTGTCTATTTCTAATACTTGTACTTCAATATCCGCACCTATCTGAGTAAATTCGGAGGGATGTCTTACCTTTTTTGTCCAAGAAAGGTCAGAGATGTGAATCAAACCGTCAACACCTTCTTCTATTTCCACAAATACACCAAAGTTAGTGAAATTGCGTACCTTAGCTATATGTTTAGAATCTACAGGATATTTGATTTCAATTGTTTCCCATGGGTCTTGTTTCAGTTGTTTAATACCCAAAGACATTTTACGTTCTTCACGATCAAGGGTCAGTACTACAGCTTCCACTTCGTCACCTACTTTTAAAAAGTCTTGGGCAGAGCGGAGATGCTGTGACCATGACATTTCGGATACATGAATCAAACCTTCGACACCAGCTGCAATTTCAATAAAGGCTCCATAATCTGCCATAACAACTACTTTACCTTTTACTTTATCGCCAACTTTTATATTTGCGCTAAGTGCATCCCATGGATGGGGAGTAAGTTGCTTCAACCCTAATGCAATGCGTTTTTTTTCATTATCAAAATCAAGGATAACAACATTAAGTTTTTGGTCTAATTCAACTACTTCTTTTGGGTCACTGACACGTCCCCAAGACAAATCTGTGATATGAATTAAACCATCCACACCACCGAGGTCGATGAAAACACCGTATGTAGTAATATTCTTGACAGTTCCTTCAAGAACTTGTCCTTTTTCAAGTTTACCAATGATTTCTGTCTTTTGTTGTTCGAGTTCTTCCTCAATAAGAGCCTTATGGGAAACAACAACATTTTTAAATTCTTGATTGATTTTGACAATTTTAAATTCCATTGTTTTTCCCACGAATATATCGTAGTCGCGAATTGGTTTCACATCTATTTGTGAACCGGGCAGAAATGCTTCAATACCAAAAACATCAACAATCATACCACCTTTGGTACGACATTTCACATATCCTGTGATTATTTCTTCTTTTTCCAAAGCAGTATTTACACGATCCCAAGAACGGGTGGCACGAGCTTTTCTATGTGATAGTATTAATTGTCCTTTTTTATCTTCTTGATTTTCAATATAGACTTCTACTTTATCACCTACCTTTAGGTCTGGATTATAACGGAACTCACTCAAAGGAATAATACCATCTGATTTGTAACCAATGTTTACAACAACTTCGCGTTTGTTCATTGAAATTACACTACCATCAACAACTTCGCGATCATTTATTTTGTTGAGTGTACTATCGTAAGCTTTTTCGAGACTCTCACGACTGATTTTGTCAAAGACTTCACCCTTTTCATACGCATCCCAATTGAAATCTTCATTAGGGGCAATATTCTTTAAATTTTCCATTAAATAATTAATTAATAAATACTTTAATTAAGTGAGACATTATATAATTTTATAATAATAGCAATGGCAAAGGTAATATCATTTTCGGGAAACTCAAAAGGATATAAAATATTTTTCCCTAAGACCTCACCTTTCTTCCGTTTTCGGAGGAGAAAAGATTATGTTATACTCTCACAATCTCTTATTTGTATAAACTTTTATTGAATGTTGAAAATTCTTTTCTCCGACAAATACAACGTTGCCACCATGCCCACAAAAATCCTGTACCATAACCAATAAGCTGAATAAAGGTGGCTGCTACGGAATAAATGCCTATTTTAAAATTTTTATTTTGCCATGTAGCGTCTAAAATAATAAAAAGTGTATATAATGCAATTGGTATAAGGGCAATTGGAGTAAATATTGCAGCAATGAGAAATATTATTATTCCAAACGTAAATATTGTCGGCAATAAATGAACAAACTTCAATGATTTGGAATATCTTTTATAAAGATTGATGCGTGCGATACCAGAATTATAAACTTGCTTAAAGAATTTTTTCAAATCGGTGCGCCGCTTGTGAAATACCCATGCCTCAGGGAAAAACCTGCATGAATATCCATTTTTAAATATGCGAATGCTAAAGTCAATATCTTCTCCAAAACGCATGTCAGAGAAACCACCCAATATTTGATATACTTCTCTGCGTACTCCCATATTAAAACTGCGTGGATAAAACTTATCCATCTTTTTCTTTCCTCCACGAATACCTCCAGTAGTAAAAAAAGAAGTCATTGAGTAATTAATAGCTTTTTGTATGACGGTGAAGGATTTATGCGCTCTATCAGGACCTCCGAAAGCATCAGTTGGAACCGCTTGAAGTTCTTGTTCCACAACTTTGAGATAATTTGGAGGAAGGATGCAGTCAGAGTCTAATAGGATAAAGTAATCTCCTTGGCATCTTTCAGAACCATAATTCCGGCTTAGACCTGGTCCGGAATTAGGTTTAACAAGATATGTAAGGTCAAGCAAGCGGGTATATTTCTCTGTTATTTCTTTACAAGAAATAGTCGAACCATCTTCTATCACAATGACTTCAAAATTATTATTGCTTTGCAATGTAAGACTTTGCAGCAATTCATCTACTTCGTTGGGACGGTTGAATACGGGGATAATGACGGAAAAGAACAGCATACTATCGTTCCGGTTATTATTTAAAAGTGCAAAAACTTTTACTACTGGGCAAACTATAATGAATAGTTGCCCAGTAGTATTAAAAATTATTGATTTGAGTGTTCAAGTAAGTAATTCGCTCCTTAAGCCATGTACGCATACGATTTATTTGCTCAGCATGATTGAGATTTTGTGTCCATACTTCTTTATTCTCAATGGAAGATTTTTGCAAATAGACTCCTATCCCTTGAATAAATGCATCAATATCAGATATTGAATTTTTAATCTCATTCCATCGTTTTTTATATTCCAGACGAAATTCCGTATCTTTAAAAAATCGTACAAAATAAGATTCTCCAGGTTCGTTTGCATTTGATTTATTGTAAAAATATACTCCTTCTGTATAGAAAAAATCTTGATCTGAGCTTCCATCTCTTTTACCAAATCCAAAATCAAAATCCCAAAGTGGTCCCACCAGAACTTTCTTCATTCCTTATTTTCAATATCTTACGCATTTTTTGCTCTACATTAATCATTATTGGTTACTATAATATTTATTTGTTTTAAAAAGCATTCTTTATCCAAATTATATTCTTCCTCTAATCTGCAAAACAATTTCCCCCTTCGACCGGAAGAAAAAAAAATTCAAATAAATCTATTCTGCCATCTAAACCTGATTTTCTTAATTCCCGTATTTCTTTTATTCCTTCGTAACTAAAAAAACATCTACGGGCAAAAAACACAGTAGAATATAATCGAATACCAAAATCTTTATCTTCTATTTTAGCACTCCATTTTGTAGGTCTTCCCCATGGAGGGATATATTCACAAATTACACTCCCATCTTTTGCTATATAAACATGAACGTATTCATTATGATGTGGAACGAAAAACAGATTACTACAAACGTCTTCTCTAAAACCCCAATCAATTAATAATTCCTTTAATTGTTCTGTTTTAGTTTTCACTGTTTATTCATTAATATTTGTATTGTTCTTTCCTTTTCTTCTAATAGAGCTTTCAAATGCTCTATCTCTTTATTCTTATTGACTGATTTTCCTATGTTTTTTGCATCACCATATATAGAAGCTGCACCTCCATTATTTGATAATAAATGACCACTCACAACGTCTATTTCATCGAAAAAATAGCCAACAGGAAGCCCTAATGCTTGTGCTATTTTCTCAACGCTACTAATTTTTGCATCTGCCCCATTGAGAATCTTAGAAATAGTAACATCAGATAATCCCGATAGCGAAGCAAGGTTAGAATTATTAATTTTTCTCTGGTTCATGATTAACTGTAACTTACTGATATTCATAATACATCAGTTTATTTTTAAATTATAATTAAAATAATTCTAATTATTGTTTGAAATATTCAAACTTTAATTTAACTTTGCGTTATAAATTTAATAATAAAAATTATATATTATGATAGCAATAGATAATAAAAAAAATGTTCGCAAAGCTGATAACATAAATCTCCGAGATTTCCTAAACAATTTATCAGTCATAGAATCCCCTAAAATGGCGAGAAGATTAGCTAAGGAATGCAAGGTTCCTATGTATACTTTTAATAATTGGAGAACCGGAATAGCACGAATCCCGGAACTGGCGAAAGATAAGATAGAGGAAGTCGCCGGTGAAAAGATTTTTGACCGAGACGACCAACAATAAAAAATAGGTGAGTGTATATGGGTACGACGGCTTTTCCGGATGGAGTTCGAATCCCTATTTCGCCACGATGATGTTAAACTTAATACAGTTCCTTGTTGGTTCGTGAGAATAGACAAGGATAAAATTCCTATAATCATTTGATAATTAACGTATTCCGAAACAATAAAGTTCACGGAACAGCCATAATAATGTGCAAAAAAATGAGTACTGATAGTGATAGCGAAATAGAAAAATTAGAACAAGAGCATACTTACTGTCGCAAGCTTGCGAATTTTCATCAGAAAATGGTATGTGATGATTTTTTTGCAAAGGACCGTGATTTTCACCTTCTTAAGATGAAAAAGTATGATGATTTATGCGAAGAATTAGGGGAAAAAATAGGGCAATTGTATCAAGAAAATAAACAAAAAGATGCAAAACAGAAAAGTAATGTTGATAACGGAAAAAAAGATTACAACCGGTAAGGAAAGAATAGAATTATCCCTTAACTGTGAAAGGTTGAATTTTGCCAGTCTGGGTATTTGTTATGTTGATAAAGATTATAGTAGCTTTTATGAGTTAATAAAAATAGCATTGGAATATGCTAAAACATACCATGATAAAAAAGAAATCAACAGGCTTACTGTGATATTAGATAGTAAACCTAATTGTAATGTATAACATTTAAAAACAAAATTCTCATGAAAAGTAATAGCGATTTTAGAAGAAACTTAGAAAGTATTCAAAATGAACTATTCCGTTTTTTCTGTCAGTTAATTCCCAATAGAAATAGAAACGATATAAAAACAAATAAAATAAGATGTGCAAGTTGTCTGAAGTATCGCTCAAAAGCTTGCAAGAAAAAATGGAATGATAAAGCCTGTAAAGAAAATTATGAGAAAAACAATTGGCTCGGCAGGCTAACTCCGTAGGACAGATTACACCTGCAATTGAAAGATTTTAAATAAAAACAAAATCATCACTTTAATAATTAAAAATATGAACAAAGAAGTAGGCATTACAGACAAAATAAAGACGTTTGAGGACGCTTGTAAAGCGTTAGGGTTAGACCCTGAAAACCTTCCCATTGTTGAGCATTTGCCGGAAAAAGACAGGCGGAGTATTATTGCCCATTACAAACTAACAATAATTATTCGCGCACTTAATGAGGGTTGGGAACCCAATCTTAGCGACAGGAACGAATACAAGTATTATAATTGGTTTTATGTGAGTGACAGTTTCGCTTACGCGAATCCGCTTTCGGCTAAGAATGCAGTTGTGAATATCGGCTTCCGGCTTTGCTTTAAAAACGCCACGTTAACAAAATACGCTTACAAACAATTCAAAGACTTGTATCTTGAATATTTGTTTATTGACATTCCATCAAAATTAGTCGAAGAAATAACAATATTATGACACTAAAAGAAGCACAAAAATTATGGGATGACGCGATTGTAACAACAATCATGCACAAACCCGGCACAATGACAGAGGATGATTTAAAACCTCTCGGACAACACTGGAATACGCCTGCAAAAATTTTATTTATGAAAATAGGTAAATGCTCAAGTCGGATTATTTCATCAAGATTAGCTTATGAGAGTGAACAACGTCAATTAGTAGAGCTATGATACTTGAAGAAGCTAAAGAGAAATGGGATGATGCTATTGAAGGCGGTGGTTCTCTAAACAACAAGGTAATCAGCTATACAGAAGTATTTAAGCGAGTACAGGATGCCTTTCCGGATGACAAAATACTGTATTTGAATGTTACGGAAAAGTCTTATTCTTACATCGTCTCACAAAAAGCGAAAGAAGCTGAAAGACAGCAGAATTTAATCAAAAAAAAGACATAATATGTCTCTGAAATGATGTATCTTTCTACATTATTTCAGAGGCAACACAGCAGTCGATAACCAAAGCATATAAAGCATATAATGTATTTTGACAGGTTTGATATTGAAAGAATAGAGAATGCAGCAGATGGCAAGTTGATCGATGTAATACAAGACTTCATCACTCTTCAAAAAGACCGTACCGGTCAGGGTTATACAGGTGATTGTCCGCATTGCAAAGCAACTAACAAATTCAAAGTTGATGCCAAGAAGGAAGCTTTCTTATGTGTCGCCTGTCGAAACGTTTCCGGACATGGTGCAAAAACCTTTTTGATGAAGGCGGGCAACAAGTCATTTCCGGAGGCAATGGAATATTTGGCTAATAAATTCCATATAGATATTCCTAAACCAGAACCGGAGAAAAAGTCGGCTCCAAAAATGAAAATAGGATCCAAGGGAGCAAAAGGTCAAGATGTAGATTCTTATTGCGCCCGTATGCTTGCAGAATCCGGATTAACCTTTGAAGACGTAACCGCCCATATTTATAAAAGCGACGAGACAAAAACGATTGCTCAAACGCGCACCTTTCACGCCGGTACAATTGATGAAACAGGTAATCTGACAAACCAAGGTGATGATGTTATTATTGAATACTACGACCTTAACGGACTACCCGTTACCTATTTACACACAAATAACAAACGGAAAACCACAGGCGAACGAAAAGAGTATTACCGCGTGCGCTGGCAACATCCGGATGCACACTTAGATAAAGAAGGAAAGCCATACAAATACCGATCTCCCTTCGGCAGTGGAACCCCTATCTACATCCCGGAGCGTTTACGTGCCATGTATAAAGCCGGCACACCCATTGAAAGGCTTTATATACAAGAGGGAGAAAAAAAGGCTGAAAAAGCCTGTAAACACGGTATTCCTTCCATTGCCGTGTCCGGTATTCAAAATCTCGGAAACAAAGGAGTTCTACCGGAAGATGTTGTTACTATCATCCAAAAATGTGAAGTCAAAGAAGTGATATTTCTCTTTGATTCCGATTGGGACGATCTGTCTTCTAATATTAAAATCAACGATCAAGTAGAGAAACGTCCACGCAATTTCTTTTACGCTGCCCGGAACTTTAAAGAATACATGCGTTCTTTAAAGAACCGGAATATCTACGTTGAAATATTCATAGGACACGTTAACAAAAACGAAGCCGGCGACAAAGGAATAGATGATCTCCTTGCTAATTCATTAAAAAATAAAGAGGACGAATTAGCTCAAGATATTAATACCGCCCTTAACTCAAAAAAAGGGCTGGGAAAATATGTAGAGGTGTTCAAGATTACAACTTGGACAGACCATAAGCTAATGGAACTCTGGAATCTACATTCCCAAGAAGCGTTTTCCAACCGACATAAAGGAATATTGCAGAACCTGCCGGAGTTTGTTTTTGGGCGCTTTCGGTGGAGGTTTGACGAGAAAGGAAATGTTATTTTAGCGCAACCTTTTGACGAAGATGAACAGTTTTGGGAAGAAGTGATTAAAACCGACCGTAGCGGAAATACCCGCACGGAGTATGAGTTTCGGTATGTCAATTCAAAGAATTTTCTACAAAACCGCGGATTTGGCAGATTACGTCGGCTGGACAAGACCTATCAATTCATTCATTTAGATCCCCCTGTCGTGCGTGCTATTGATGCATCTGATGCACGTGATTATCTCTTTAATTTCGCAAATCTGTACTGTAAAAAAGAAGTAAATGAAATGCTCATCAAAGGCGTTTCGCAGTATGTGGGTCCCGATAAATTAAGTTTATTGTCCTTTATTGAACCTAATTTTATTGCTCCTACGCGGGATAGCCAATATTTTTATTTCGATAAAATTTGTTGGCAAGTAACCGGCGATAAGGTGGTAGAGGTAGGATATGAAAGTTTCTCCCATCACATTTGGGAGGAACAGCGTAAAAATACGCCGGCAAAATATTTAGGGAAACAATTAATTTCCTTTAAAGAAAATTCCGGAAAGTATCAATATTCACTTTCCGAAAATGGTCAAAAATGCCATTTTTTAGGTTTTCTTATCAACACAAGTAATTTTATATGGCGAAAGTCACCTTCTGAAATAGAAGAGGAGGAGGTTAACGAAAACAATATACATCTGTTATCCAAACTCTGCGCAATCGGTTACATGCTTATGGAATGTAAAGATGCCAATGTCGCGCGCGCCGTCATCGGCATGGACGGCAAACTATCGGAAGTAGGCGAAAGCAACGGACGCTCGGGGAAGTCCTTAATCGGCGAACTCATGCGCAGAGTTGTCTCTATTGCATATGTTCCCGGCAAAAACCGGGATTTATTTAACGATCAATTTATTTGGAACGATGTGGTGGAGAATACAAAACTTGTATTCATAGACGACGTATTACGCAGCTTTGACTTTGAGCAGTTATTTCCCAACATCACCGGCGACTGGTCAGTTAACTATAAAGGAGGTCGTCGCGTAACATTTCCATTCATAAAAAGCCCAAAGTTATATATAGCGACCAATCATGCTGTGACCGGAACCGGATCAAGTTTCACCGACCGGCAATGGCTGCTTGCGTTCTCGGATTTTTACAATGATGAACACAAACCGGTAGATGATTTTGGAGCCTTGTTTTTTGATGAATGGGACTTCGAGCAATGGAACCTCACTTGGAACCTGCTTGCTAACTGCATACAACTTTATTTGAAATTCGGGGTAATACAAGCCCCGGGCGAAAGACTCCAGCAACGTAAACTTCGTCAGGAAATTACAGAACCGCTCATAAGCTGGGCGGATGAGTATTTTTCGAGTGCTGAAAAATTCAATGTGAGATTGTCGAGAAAAGAGTTATATGATGCGTTTTGCACGTATGATCCCATCCAAAGGAAATTTATTTCTCCGACGATGTTTAAGAAGAAATTCATACAATACTGTCTGTTTAAAGGATATGTATTTAACCCACATAAATACGATCCGGTAACGGGCAAACCTCATCAGTTTGACAAAGACGGAAAACCGGTTACCGATGATAAAGCCGGTGGTATAGAATGTTTTATGGTTGGTGTGAATGCGGTAGAACCGGAGAGGAAACAAGAAACTAACAAATTAAGATATACACCACCACGATAATAGATCTATCTGAATATAGATTACAGGACATAGAAGAAGTTCTCATTTTGTTCCGACAGGATGAAGAAGGGTTTCACAAATTCTACAAAGAAGTAGAACGCCTGCTTGATATATTAAAAATGAATGAATCTTTATACATACCGGATGTATGTGAAGAGGATTCTTACATGTATTTTGTAAAGTGTGTGGGTTTCTACATTCGCGAAGAAGCGAAATATTTGAAGGAAACTGATGCGCGTATTGAATTTTCTATTGACTATTCATGTGTTACACGTTGCTTAATACATCCTTAGAATAAGGATATTACTTCCCTAAAATAACATATTAGGCTATACAAATATAGTGATATTATTTATATTATGCAAAAGAAATGACAAAAAAAGAAAACAAAATAATGGTAATTGTTTCGGAAGATGCGAAGCAGCGAGAAACAATGATGCGATATTTGATAGTCAAATTAGGCTTCGCAAAAATACCTTCCGATGCTGCAAAAATCATCAATAAAGACATCCGCTTTATTGACATTCCGACTGCCTACTTTGTGTTCTGCACAAACTATAATTTCCGTGCATCCAACATCACCAATCAACGTCTGTACGAATTGGCTGCACGAGGTATCGCTATTGTTCTTGCCGTTCGCCGGTTACCTCGCGAATATGAAATTATAAGTCAGCCATTTTTTCCCTCCGATTTAGGGTTTTAACATCGGTTTTCTTAATCTTTAACCCCGCTTACAGTACCTTCTGGTGCTGTAAGCGGGGTTTTGTTTGCCGTTTTCCCCGCTCCCTTTTCATTGATTAAAAAAGAAATTTGAACAATCGTGCAAGGGTGCAGTGAAAACAATTTTAAGGCATATATATATTTTTTTTATTTTTTTTACTCTTACAAAAATACCCTACCCAAAAAATATAAAAAAAATCGTGCAATCGTGCAGAGTATAAAAAAATGCCTATAATTTATTGATAATTAATTAATTATTTCTGCACGATTTTTGCACGATTTCGTACTTTTCGTACTTTTCTGCACAAAAAGGCGAAAAGTACAGAGAAATGAAAATTGTGCGGATTTTGTACGAAAATCGTGCGCCATTATTTTATTGATATTCAGTTATATATGTTGGAATGATACGAAAAACGCACGATTGCACAAAATTTTCACTTGATTTTTGTAGGTACTTATTTGTAAGTCGTATATAGAAAGATAGAGTCAATAATATTATAGTAAATATTCTTTGTTTTTTGCCTAAAAAAGAGTTATCTTTGGTAGAAAACCATTCTATTTACTACATTTTAAAGTACTATAAACCTTATGATTACAAAAAAGGAACGCTATTTCGTA
>SNRY01000072.1_pt1 | contig 41940 bp, 24 predicted proteins | sample 4693421 | NCBI WGS metagenome assembly SNRY01 (sample SAMN11003215, study PRJNA524138) | termite gut metagenome | isolation source: Bacteroidetes bacterial symbionts from single cell of protist host amplifed... | host: Streblomastix strix ... | reverse complement strand
AACAGAAAAAGGAGTGAAACTGACGGAAAAGAAAGCCTTTAATATTGGCTTGTTTCAATGTATTGCCATGATACCGGGTATTTCGCGTTCCATGGCTACCATAGTAGGTGGTATGGCACAAAAAATGACACGTAAAGACGCTGCGGAGTTTTCCTTTTTCTTGGCTGTTCCTACCATGTTTGCCGCTACGGGATATAAGGTAGTAAAACTCTTTCTTAATGGGGAAACGAGAGCATTGACAAATAATATACCGGCATTGGTGATTGGTAATATAACAGCTTTTATAGTGGCATTATTGGCTATTAGATTTTTTATTGGTTATGTAACAAAATATGGTTTTAAAACGTTCGGTTATTATCGTATTATAGTTGGAGGAATCATTCTGGTGATGTTCGCTGCCGGATACAATTTAAAGATTGTTTGATGAACTTTGAGGAAGGAGAGATTCTTTGTTTTAACAAGCCGTTGGGGTGGACTTCGTTCACTTTAGTGGCACGAGTACGATACACTTTGTGTCGGGAACTAAAAATAAAGAAACTGAAAGTGGGGCATGCAGGCACATTAGACCCTTTGGCTACGGGAGTTATGATAATTTGTACAGGCAGAGCAACTAAAAAAATAGAAGAATTTCAACACCAAAAGAAAGAATATATTGCTACCGTTAGGTTAGGGGCAACTACTCCTTCATACGATTTGGAAAAAGAAATAGATGCTTTGTATCCGACGGAACATATTTCGCAAAAAATGGTGGAGGAGATACTGGCAACGTTTGTCGGAGAAATAGAACAAATACCTCCTGTTTTTTCTGCTTGCAGAGTGGATGGAGCACATGCTTACGAATTGGCTCGTAAGGGGAAAGAAGTAGAACTAAAACCCAAGTTGTTGGTTATTGATGAGATAGAACTTTTGGAATGTAATCTGCCTGAAATAAAAATTCGGGTAGTGTGTAGTAAAGGGACTTATATACGCGCTTTGGCACGTGATATTGGGGAGGCGCTGAATAGCGGAGCGCATTTGAGAAAGTTGGTTCGCACTCGTGTAGGAAAAATAACTTTGGAACAGTGTTTGGAAGTGGAAAAGTTTAATGAGTGGTTGAAGGATGAAATGTAACATACAAGATTGAATTCATATAAATTACAATAACTATGAAATTGTCAAAATTCAAATTCAAATTGCCGGAAGACAGGATAGCTTTGTATCCTACGAAATATAGAGATGAAGCACGTTTGATGGTACTTCATAAAGATACGGGAAAGATAGAGCATCGAATATTCAGGGATATATTGGATTATTTTGATGACAAGGATTTATTCATATTCAACGATACCAAAGTGTTTCCGGCACGTTTGTACGGAAACAAGGAAAAAACGGGAGCTCGTATTGAAGTTTTCTTGTTGCGTGAATTGAGTGAAGATTCACGTTTGTGGGATGTATTAGTTGATCCTGCCCGTAAAATAAGGATAGGAAACAAACTTTACTTCGGAGAGAATGATTCGATGGTGGCTGAAGTGATAGACAATACAACTTCGCGAGGGCGTACTCTGCGTTTTCTTTATGACGGGTCGCACGACGAGTTTAAGAAAGCATTATATGCGTTGGGTGAGATACCTTTGCCCCGGAGTATTATCAATCGTGCAGTGAAGTCGGAAGATACCGAATGGTTTCAATCTATTTTTGCTAAAAACGAAGGGGCTGTTACTGCTCCTACGGCTAATTTGCATTTTAGTCGCGAATTGTTGAAACGCTTGGAAATAAAAGGTATTAATTTTACTTATATTACCTTGCATGCAGGATTGGGTAATTTCCGTGAAATTGATGTGGAAGATTTGACTAAACATAAGATGGATTCCGAACAAATGTTCGTTTCGGAAGAAACTGTAAATACTGTCAATTCGGCTCAAGACAGCAACAGAAATATTTGCGCTGTAGGTACAACTGTGATGCGCGCTATTGAAAGTACGGTAAGTACGGACGGACATTTAAAGCCTTTTGAAGGATGGACTAACAAATTCATTTTTCCTCCTTATGATTTTACTGTGGCGGACAGTTTGATTGCAAATTTTCACATGCCATATTCTACTTTATTAATGGTAACGGCAGCTTTTGGCGGTTACGAACAAGTAATGAATGCGTATGAAATAGCTATAAAAGAGGAATACCGTTTTGGTACATACGGGGATGCAATGTTGATATTGTCTAAATGATTTCAACTAATTATGGCACGAGTTTACCTGGGACTTGGCAGTAATTTAGCTAATAAAGAACAAAATTTGCAGGACGCCATACAAAAAATAGAAAAGCGGATAGGGAGGATAGTTTCTTTATCCGCTTTTTATGTTACAGCTCCTTTGGGATTTATTTCCGAGAATGATTTTCTGAATGCTGTTCTTTGTTCGGAATCTTTGCTTTTTCCTTTGGAAATATTAAAAGAGACCCAAATAATAGAATATGAAATGGGGAGAGTAAATAAATCTGTCGATGGAATTTATCAGGATCGTTTGATAGATATTGATTTGTTACTATATGATCGTTTGATAATGAGGACAGAAAAATTAACTTTACCACATCCGTTAATGAGTGAACGTCTTTTTGTAATGGTGCCTATGGCGGAAATCGCTCCGGAAATGACCCACCCTGTGTCAGGTAAAAAGATGAAAGAGATTTTGTATTCTATTGAAAAAACGTTATAGTCTATTTCAGTTGATTCTTAAAAATAGCTAATTTTTAGTTTTTCTTCTCCTTGTTTTGTTAATATTATTCAATAAGAAAAACAATTTCCAAAATAAAACACGTCATTTGAAAACCCAAAAAATTTCGGGGAAGTAGAAAGTGATAGTGTTTTTGATACAGTCTTTTATTTTCTGTTGGAGCAAAATTTTTTTAAGAGAAAAACTAAATTTATGAAACTTGATTATTTCAAAAAAATAGGGATATTAGTCGGGCTATCGGTTATATTCGGTGTGAATTCTTTTTCTCAAGATTTGATTGCTAAACAGGCGCCTGTCGATAAAATACTAAAAAAAGTAGATTCTTTGGCTTTATTGAATTTAATGAAAGTGGATCCGGTTACAAATTCAGATATTTCCGATTTATATCCGGAATGGGACAACAAACATGTACATTCATTTGAGGATAAATTAAACATCCCGGATAGTTGTTCCATTGATTTAACCGGTTTTAGTATGCCTACTAAAAGCCTTACTCGCATCACTTCGCCGTTCGGACCTCGTAGGAGGAGAATGCACAATGGAATTGATCTTAAAGTTTATATAGGGGATACTATTGTTGCTGTTTTTGACGGAAAAGTACGTATTGTTAATACGGAACGGAGAGGATACGGGAACTATGTGGTGATTCGGCATAATAATGGGCTTGAGACGATTTACGGTCATTTATCCAAACAATTGGTTGAAGAAAATCAGGAAGTAAAAGCAGGGGAGGTTATTGGTTTGGGAGGTAATACGGGACGTTCTACGGGTTCTCATCTTCATTTTGAAACAAGATTTTTGGGTATTGCTATTAATCCGGCAAATTTATTCAATTTCCAAAAAGAGGATATTGTAGCAGATACTTATGTTTTTACCAAATATAAATCTTCTGATAAAAATACCCTTTCGAGAACTACTAGTGTAAAAACTAATGATGGTAACAATGACAGCAACAGAGTGATTCGTTATTATAAAGTAAAAAAAGGGGATACTTTGTCGCATATTGCGCTTGTAAGCGGTATTCCGCTCTCTCAGTTGTGTAAAATGAATAGGGTTACGTTGAAAACTATCATTAGACCCGGGCAGATATTGCGTTGTTCATAAGGATTGGTTTGGGTCAGAATAAGGCAATATGGAATTATCTTTTTCTTTGTCTGTTAACGTAAAGGGTCGTTTGCTTGATTTTTCCGTTCCACAGGTGATGGGCATATTGAATCTGACTCCTGATTCATTTTATGGGGAAAGTCGTATGCAGACAGACCTCGAAATAGCCAATCGTGTTGAACAAATTATAGAAGAAGGTGCATCAATCATAGATATTGGTGCATATTCTTCTCGTCCAAATGCAGATCATATCACTGCTGAAGAAGAAATGAGACGGTTGCGCCGGGGATTGGAAATTGTGAATCGAAATCATCCCGAAGTTATCCTGTCGGTAGATACTTTTCGTGCCGAAGTAGCGGAAATATGTGTGCAAGACTATGGCGTAGCTATTATTAACGATGTTTCCGGTGGTGAAATGGACAAGCGTATGTTTGAGACCATAGCTCGTTTAAACATACCTTATATTATAACGCATATACAAGGTACTCCGCAAAACATGCAGCAAAAACCGCATTACGACAATCTTATTAAAGAGATTTTTATGTTTTTCGCCAAGAAAGTGCAACAATTGCGCGACCTTGGTGTAAAAGATATTATACTTGATCCTGGATTTGGTTTTGGGAAAACAGCGGAACATAATTATGAATTATTATTTCATTTGGAAGATTTCAAAATGTTTGAACTTCCCATATTGGTTGGATTCTCTCGCAAGTCAATGATTACTAATTTATTGAATATCACTCCACAGGAAGCCTTAAATGGAACTGTCGTACTTAATACTGTTTCCCTGTTGAAAGGCGCTCATATCATTCGTGTGCATGATGTGAAAGAAGCTGTTGAGGCGGTGAATATGATTTGTAAATTGATGAGTTGCAAATAGATATATTTTAATATAAAATAAATAAGGTTTTGTTTTCGGATTTTAGTTTCAAAGATTTTTTTGATATTTTGTTGGTAACTTTTCTTGTGTTCTATACGTATAGACTGATGAAAAGTTCGGGTTCGATGAATGTTTTTATCGGAATTATGATAATTATCTTGATATGGATAATTGTTTCCTTTCTTGAAATGCGTTTGTTGGGAGTTATTTTCGACAAATTAATAGGGGTTGGAGGATTGGTTCTTGTTATCTTGTTCCAGGATGATATTCGACGTTTTCTTTTTTCACTGGGACATAGACGAACGAATGTGATTATACGTTTTTTTACCGGCAATAAAAAAGAAAAAGCGGAATACAAATATATTTTACCCATTGTGATGGCGTGTATGAATATGGGAAAGCAAAAAATGGGAGCTTTAATAGTGATGGAACGTAGCGTGCCTTTGGATGAAGTAGTACATACCGGTGAAATTACAGATTCCGCTATCAGTCAACGTTTGATCGAAAGTATCTTTTACAAGAATAGTCCTTTACATGACGGAGCTATGATTATTAGTAAGCAAAGAATCAAAGCAGCCGGATGTATCCTTCCCGTATCACAAGACCTGACCATACCTAAAGAATTGGGACTTAGACATCGAGCTGCTATGGGTATTACTCAAAAAACCGATGCACATGCTATAATTGTCTCAGAAGAAACGGGACATATTTCAGTGGCATACCAAGGAAAATTTTATCTGAAACTGAATGCAGAACAATTAAAGGACATGTTGATAGAATGAATTCAATTTGAATCCAGTTTGATTTGGTTTATTATTTCGTAAGCTTCCTTAAAGCCTTCTTTTATAACAGTTGCGTTTAATGTTCCATCATAATGGCCGGAAAGATGTAATATTTCGTATGCGCAATTAATATGCTTAACTATTTTTTATCGATCTTTCCGATTTCTTCCTGATAATATTTTATGGATTTGCGCCCTTTTGTTTTCTTTATTCCCCTTAGCAAAAGATAAGTATCCAACGCAATAAGTATGCCATTGTAAGCGGTTCCGCAGGTTGTACGGACATATTTCCTGTCTTTATAATAATTATCTTCCTTTCCGGTTTTTTGGAGTGTTTCTTTGGCATTCTCCATATAACGGATAGCTTCAGGATAATATTTTCCCTTTATTAATACTTGTTCATCTATTGACATAAATGCAGAAAATTTTTACCGTATTTTTTTAAACCACTCCCGAAAATCCCATAAATGCCATAGCAAGCAGTCCGGCTGTAATAAGCGCAATAGGTGTTCCTTCCATTTTTTTAGGTATTTTTACCAAACTCATTTGCTCACGAATTCCGGCAAACAATACTAAGGCTAATCCAAAACCTAAGGCTGTTGAAAACGCATAAACAACTCCCGTCAGTAAGTCGTACTCTTTTTGAATGACCAAGATAGCCACTCCTAAGATACAACAATTCGTTGTAATTAATGGAAGAAAAACTCCGAGCGCCTGATATAACGCGGGAGATACTTTTTTTAATATAATTTCCACCATCTGTACCAAAGCGGCTATTACTAAAATAAATGTAATGGTTTGCAGGTAACTCAATCCAAAGGCGACCAGTAGGTATTTCTGCAAAATAAAAGTTACAATAGTAGCAATGGTTAGCACAAAAGTTACTGCCATACCCATTCCCAATGCCGTTTCTATCTTTTTGGATACGCCTAAAAAAGGGCAAATACCCAAAAATTGTGACAACACAATGTTATTAACAAAAATCGCCGATATGAATATAATAATGTATTCCATAATTGATTAAGAATTTCTATTTGTTAACGCAATAAGATACCCCAAGGCAATAAAAGCCCCCGGCGCCAATACAAACATAAGCATCCCGTATTCTTCGGAGAATAGGGTCAGGTTGAATACTTTTCCTGTTCCCAGAAGTTCGCGTACAGCCCCAAGTAATGTCAAGCCTAACGTAAATCCCAAGCCCATACCAATACCATCGAACATGGAGGCTATTGAATTATTTTTGGCGGCAAAAGCTTCGGCGCGTCCGAGCAAAATGCAATTTACCACAATCAAAGGAATAAACAATCCCAATGTGGCATACAACCCGGGAACATACGCCTGCATCACCATTTGCAGAAGGGTAACGAACGAAGCGATTACTACCACAAAAGTGGGAATGCGTACCGCATCGGGGATAATATTCTTAAGCAAGGAAATAGCTACGTTGGAACAAATAAGCACAAACATGGTAGCCAATCCCATCCCCATGCCATTGATAGCCGAAGAAGTTGTCCCCAATGTCGGACACATACCGAGAAGAAGTACAAAGGTCGGATTTTCTTTAACAACTCCGTTTATTAAAATTTTAAGATTACTCATACTATTAAAAATGTTAATGACCAGTGACTAATTTTCTTTTGGGCTGGCAGAGGTCGTTCCATCGGAAATGTCGGGTTCTGCCTTTTGAGTGGCAGAAGTTATTCCGTCAGCGTTGCCCTTATATGCGGCATAAGCCTTGTTTATAGCACTGAGGAAAGCGCGGGAGGTAATGGTTGAGGCGGTAATGGCATCAATATCTCCTCCGTCTTTACTTACAGTGAGAGATTTTATGCCGGAATTCAATCCTTTGATACTTCCTTTGTTTCCCTCTTTAAACCAAACTGAGGCTTTGGAACCTAATCCCGGAGTTTCGGAATGAGAGAGTAAGGAATAGTTGTAAATATTTCCTTCGACATCAAAACCTACCAGCACTTTTAGTTCGCCACCAAAGCCTAATGCAACGGATTCAACAGCCGTACCCACGAGTTGGTCGCCATTCTTTGCCGGATACACAATGAAGTCAATCGTTTTCTTTCCATTTTTCTCTCCGAAAACAGTATCACATTCGCTCACCGGATTATTTGTAAATTCCGGCACTACACTTCTCAGGGCTTCGTTTAATGCTTTTACGTTTGCTTCGGCAATAGGAATTTTGGTTAATTCATTTACGTATGCCAACAACCCTACTGATATAACCGTTATTCCCGTAAGTATCAGCAGCAGGTTTTTTAAAGATGAGTCTAATTTTTTCATTTCTTCACTACCTCCCCGAAACGTTTTGGTTTACAATATGTATTTATCAGTGGAGTAAATGCGTTCATAATCAAAATTGCAAACGACATGCCTTCGGGATATGCGCCAAATAAACGGATAATAACCGTCAACAAACCGATGCATACTCCGTAAATCAACATTCCACTCTTGCTCATGGGCGAAGTAACGTAATCTGTTGCCATAAAAACAGCTCCCAACATCAAACCTCCTGAAAGCAAATGGACAATCGGCGTTGCATATGTTTCTGCATTAATAATGTACATAATTCCCGTAAAGACAAATACCGTTGCCAAGATGGAAAATGGTATGTGCCAACTGATAATTTTCTTCCATAGCATATAAACAAGACCCAGCAAGAGAGCTGCAAAACTTACTTCACCCAAGCAACCGCCATTTTGTCCAATAAACAAACCGAAAGCATCGGGCAACTGACTGAGGGATGCTCCGGGAGCGCCGTGAAGCACGCCTTTCATTATAGCGAGCGGAGTAGCGGCTGTTTGTGCATCAAGGTACGAGGTTAATTGTCCAATTTCAGGCCAGGTTGTCATCTGTACTGGAAAAGAAAGCAACAAGAATACACGCCCTGCTAATGCAGGATTGAAAGGATTATTCCCCAAGCCTCCGAAAGACATTTTGCAAACGCCTATCGCAAACAGCGCACCTATTATAACTATCCAGAAAGGCAGGTTGGAAGGCAAGTTGAAAGCTAACAGCACACCGGTAACAACGGCAGACCCGTCGTCAATGGTGGTATTTGCTCTTTTCATAATAAATTTGCCTATTGCCCATTCAAAAAATACGCAAGCTAACACTGATGTGGCGGTAACAATCAATGCCCCCAATCCAAAATACACAAACGAAATAATCAGTGCCGGAGCAAGAGCTATCAGGACTCCGTGCATATTTTTACGGATGCTGTCATCGCTGTGCACATGGGGCGAAAGAGATATTATAAATTTGTTATTCATAGTCATTAATTTTTACGTGTACGGATGATAGCTCCCACTTTGCTTTTACCCAAACGGCAGTAATCTAACAGCGGGCGACATGCGGGACAAGTGAACTGGCAACAACCACATTCCATACAATCCATGATTTTTTCTTTTTCCATTCTTTCAAAATCTCCTTTTTCCGATAAGGCTGAAAGCAAATAAGGTTCCAATCCCATCGGACAGGCATTTACACATTTAGCGCAACGAACACAGTTTTTTATTTCGCTACGTTTACCCTCTTTCCGATTCATTATTAAAATACCGGAACTGCCTTTGGTAGTGGGAACATCTGTGTTTATCAACGCCTTACCCATCATCGGACCGCCGCCGATAATCTTACTCGCATCTTCCGGTAAACCACCGCATACTTGAATCAACTGCCCTATGGGCGTACCGATACGAACCATCAAGTTGGAAGGCTTGAATAAAGACTTTCCTGTTACGGAAACCACTCGCTCAAATAAGGGTTTGTTTTTTTGAACAGCTTGATATACGGCAAAAGCAGTTCCTATATTTTGTACGACTGCTCCTACAGAGATAGGAAGTGCGCCGCTGCTTACCTGGCGACCGATAATAGCATTTATCAATTGTTTTTCACCTCCCTGCGGATATTTCACTTTTAATGGAATCACTGTAACACCTGCATATTGAGAGGCGATTTTCGTCATCAATTTAATGGCGTCTGGTTTGTTATTTTCAATACCGATAAACGCTTTGTTTACTTTCGCTGCTTTCATCAAAATAGAGATTCCCGCAAGAATTTCTTCCGTATGTTCCAGCATCAGTTGATGGTCGGCAGTTAGGTAGGGTTCACATTCTACTGCATTGATAATAATACATTCGGCTTTACAGGACGGTGGGGGAGCTAATTTGACATGCGTTGGAAAACAGGCGCCTCCCAGACCCACAATACCGGCATCGGCTATTTTTTTTGTTAGTTCTTCGGGCGTCAGAACGCATTCCTTAACGAATGTGTCGCTACGGTCTATGTTGTTTTCCCATTCGTCGTCTTCCGTATCAATGAATATGGCAGGTTTAGCATAACCGCTTGCATCTATCACCGAATCAATCTTGGCAACCTTGCCACTGACGGACGAATGGACAGGAACCGACACAAAACCACTTGCTTCGGCTATTTTGGTTCCTACCTTTACTTTGTCGCCTTTGGCAACAATCGGTTTGGCAGGAGCGCCGATATGCTGTCCCAATAGAATCACCGCTTGTTTAGGGATTTCGGTAGTAATAATGGTCTGGTTTACCGAAAGTTTATTTTCATGCGGATGAACACCGCCTATTGAAAATGTTTTCAACATATATTTTGTCGTTATTTATTTTGAATTGTGAATGATCATGCTTCTGCTTTCAAGGTAATAGTTCCGGATTCTTCTGCTTTTGGTTTGCGTGGCGGAAAGTTCAGTTCTACAATAGAATTTTGTGAGCAAACTTCTGCACATTTTCGACACAATTTACATTTATTGTAATCAATAGATACTACATTGTTTTCTAATGTAATTGCTTCATATTGACAATTCTTTACGCATTTTCCGCAACCGATACATCCTACCGAACAAACTTTGCGGGTAATCGCTCCTTTATCGCAATTCATACATGAAACGTAGATACGACGGGATTTCTTTCCTACAAGACGGAGTTCGATGAGGGATTTGGGGCATGCCTTTGCACATGCGCCACATGCCGTACATTTGTCTTCGTAAACATCAGGAAGACCTGTTTCCGGATTCATGCGAATGGCATTGAATTGACAGGCAGATACACAATCGCCGCACCCTAAACATCCGTAACAACAACCTGTTTCCCCACCATACAGATACGCTGTAACAGCACAGCTCTTTGCACCGTCGTATACATTGATGCGAGGACGGTTAGCGTAGGTTCCATTACATCTCACAGTTGCTATCATTCGTTCTGCTGTTCCGGCGCATCTGCCGAGAATCGAAGCAATTTTCCCCATCGCTTCCTGCCCGCCTACAGGGCACAATTTACCGTCTAATGAATTTGCTTTTACACAAGCGTCAGCAAATCCGTTACAACCCGGATATCCGCATCCGCCACAATTGGCTTGTGGTAAAACTGCGGCAACTAAAGCTATTCGCGGGTCTTCATATACAGCAAATTTTTTGGAAACAACATATAATACAGCAGCAGATATAAGTGCAATAGCCCCAAGTGAAATCACTGCAATTAGTATCAGATTCATAGATTAGTTATTTTAATTTTTTATAAAAAATGAAAGTTCCTTTTTCAAATAATTCCTCTTTATCCGAAGAATCACGTAATAAGGTACAAGAAAAAGAAGAGAAAGAGATGCAGACAATAATTCGTTTTTATCCGTAATAGACATTAAAACAAATAATGATACGATTAAAATGAAAAAAGGAATCACAAAAGAAATAAAGACAGCCTTCATCCCAACAGAAATTTCACTTAGTATAATTACCTTGTCTCCAACCTTATGATTACCATTTGATTTATCTATTTCTATGATTTTTTCTTTACTGTCTCCCGATGAACAAAACGTTTTGGCGGTACACGAAGCACATGCCGAAGTCTGGAGGATTCTCACTTGAACATAAGTCCCATCAATGTTTTCCACAATGCCTTGATGTTCTATACTATTCATTGTTTTGTAAACTACAGATTGCAAATATCAACAAAAGTAACTACTTTTTATAAATTCTCAAAGTAATTATCCAATTTTATCGAGATTCTTTTTGACTATTTTATAAGGTACGTTAAAAGATTTATAGTTTAGCTAATTAATAACAAAGTAATAACAAAACCTTCTGTAAATACACTGAGAATCGCTATTTTTGTAATGACGTGACGCAATAGGAGAGAATAATGACTTATAAAAATCTTTTAAGTTATTTAACATTATTATTTATTTTACCTTCATGTACTAGTAGGTCACCGAATATTGTGGCTGTATGCGAAGAGGACAAGGTAGGGAATAATATTATTAAATGGGAAACTCCGAGTCGCATAAAGGGAAAAGTAAAAGTATATGCTTCTACAAGCCCTGATCGTATTCCACCAAGAAATCCTATTGCTATAGCCGATATTTCCGATCATCGATTGACAGTTGTCACCAATGATCCTGTCCAGCGTTATTATTATTTAATGGTATTTGATAATCGTTATCGGGTTAAAATTGCAGGACGAAAAATTGACATTTTGGGTGTTCAAAATTTATACGATATAGGGGGATATAAATTGAATGGAGGAAGAAATGTTAAGTGGGGCAAACTTTATCGAGCTGGCGAAATAGGCAATTTAAATCACTATGCGTTAAATAAATTAAAAAATACAGGTATTCGAACTATTGTAAACTTGGATAATACGTTTTCTGAACAAAAAGATATTTTTTTTAAAAAAAAAATCGGGATTCAATGTTATTTCTGTTCCTTTATATATTGTTGGAAACCAGATATACAAAGACTTGCAGCAAAAGGAGATTATTAATAATGACACTCTGTACCAGACTTCCGATTATATTAATCGTGAATATATAGCGAAACATCAATTGGAATATAAAAGAATATTTGAAATATTGCTCAATAAGATCAACTATCCCGTTATGTTTCATTGTTCTTCGGATAAAAGATACATAGCTGTCGTTTCTTCATTGGTATTGGCTGCTTTGGGAGTAAATGCCCAAAGTATTATGGAAAATTATCGTTTGATTAATTCAAGTTCAAATATTTCGCCAAAATCTGCTTATTATTTTCCTGCAAAATCAAGGAAAACAATCGGTACTTATGAAGAGTTTCTGAATAACTTTAAAAAACAAATAGAAAAAGACTATGGAAGTATGAATGCGTATTTAGAACAGGAAATTGAACTGACTAAAGATGACATTGTACAATTGAAAGAGCTATTATTGGAATAATTTAGGAGAAAATAATCTAACACACTACTTCGTTAAATAATTATTTAATGTGTTGTATTATAGTGAGTGCTATTATTTTAGAGAGAGAATCCTGTTTTTGAATCCATCAAAGGACTTAGCATAGTTTCTGCGAATTATGAATGGGGTCGCATAGCTAAGAAAATAAAGTTTCGATTCACTTTCTGAATTTGCGAAAATTTAATTTATGAAATTTGTTTTAGACTCTATGGTTCGTAATGTTTCCACTATTTTTCTTTAAAATAGTAATGCACTACGGGTTATTACTAATATTTTCCCGTTGTAGTTTAGGTCATGCAAATTTACTTTATTATATTTGTTGTGCTGAAATTACTACATGAATCACCCTTAAATATAGAATACAAACATGGATAATAATCAGGAATTACTTAGACACGTGAAGGAAAAAGCCGATAAATGGCTTACTCCGGCTTATGACGCCAACACGCAAACGGAAGTAAAACGGATGTTGGAAAACGAAGATACCACCGAATTGATAGAATGTTTTTATAAAGACCTTGAATTTGGCACCGGCGGACTTCGCGGCATTATGGGAGCAGGCAGTAACCGCATGAATATCTATACGGTAGGGGCTGCCACTCAAGGACTTTCCAATTATTTAAACCGCAATTTTAAAGACTTAAAGCAGATTTCTGTAGTAGTGGGGCATGACTGTCGCAACAATAGTCGTAAGTTTGCCGAAATATCCGCCGATATATTCTCTGCCAACGGAATCAAGGCATATTTGTTTGATTCGCTTCGCCCTACGCCCGAAATATCTTATGCTATCCGCCGGTTAGGTTGTCAAAGCGGTATTATCTTGACGGCTTCCCATAACCCGAAGGAATACAATGGATACAAGGCTTACTGGGACGATGGAGGACAGGTGTTGGCACCTCACGACAAAGGAATCATAGACGAAGTAACCAACATATCTTCGGCTGCCGGAATCAAGTTTAAAGGCAACCCTGCATTGATTGAAATAATCAGCGAAGAAGTGGACAAACTTTACTTGGACGCTATAAAAACAGTTTCTATTGACCCTGAAGTGATCAAACGCCACCACGACATGAAGATTGTCTATACCCCTATTCATGGTACGGGAGTCAAGTTGATTCCCCGTGCATTAAAAATGTGGGGTTTCACAAATATTCTGGATGTACCCGAACAGAATGTTATTAGTGGCGATTTTCCTACAGTGGTATCTCCCAACCCTGAAGAACCCGCCGCCTTGTTTTTGGCTATTGAAAAGGCAAAGGCAACAGACGCTGACTTGGTAATGGCAAGCGACCCCGACGCCGACCGTGTAGGTATCTCTTGCAAAAACGATAAAGGAGAGTGGACGCTTATCAACGGTAATCAGACTTGTTTGATGTACCTCTATTATATCCTTACGCAATATAAAACACTGGACAAGCTGAAAGGGAACGAATTTTGTGTAAAAACCATCGTTACTACCGAGTTGATTCAACGCATCGCTGCCAAGAATCATATTGAAATGCTCGACTGTTATACAGGTTTCAAATGGATTGCCCGTGAAATACGTCTTCGCGAAGGAGAGCAAAAATACATTGGCGGAGGGGAAGAAAGTTACGGCTTTCTGGCGGAAGACTTTGTACGTGATAAAGACGCCGTATCCGCTTGTTGCCTCATAGCCGAAATTGCAGCTTGGGCAAAGGATAACGGCAAAACACTCTTTCAGTTGTTACAGGATATCTACGTGGAATACGGATTTTCTAAAGAAAAAAGCATCAGCGTAGTAAAAAAAGGAAAGAGTGGCGCGGAAGAAATCAAACAAATGATGGATACTTTCCGCAGTAATCCTCCAGAAGAAATAGCCGGTTCCAAAGTAATCACTTGGAAAGATTACCAAACGCTGAAACAAACTAATGCCGATGGTGCAATAATCGCTCTTGACATGCCCGAAACATCAAACGTAGTTCAGTATTTTACTGAAGACGGTACAAAAATATCTATTCGTCCATCAGGAACGGAACCAAAAATTAAATTTTACATTGAAGTGAAAGGTGAAATGGGTTGCCGGAATTGTTATGACAGTGCCAATGCGGACGCCGACGAAAAGGTGAAAGCTGTGGCAAAGGCGTTGGGAATTTGATAGACAGATACACAAAATGCAATCACGAATAGTTGCCGACCGATTGTTTTATATTCCCACGATTGAAGAGAAATTGGAACTTCCGGAGGGGGAAGCAAGGCATTGTATTCATGTATTGCGTTTGTTGCCAGGTAGTGAAATAACGTTGACTGATGGTAAGGGTTTTTTCTATGTAGCGGAAATAGCAAGTGTAGCCGGAAAACGATGTACCGTAACCATTAAGGAGACCATCTTCCAAGAACCATTATGGGAGGGATATTTGCACATTGCTCTGGCGCCGGCAAAAAATACGGAGCGTAACGAATGGTTTGTTGAGAAAGCTGTAGAAATAGGAATAGATGAACTTACCTTCTTCAATTGCCGTTTTTCCGAACGGCGGGTAATAAAGGCTGAACGTATCACTAAAATAATGGTATCAGCGATTAAACAATCATTAAAAGCTCGTCTACCCAAGCTGAATGAAATGACAGATTTTAATCTGTTTGTTTCCCAAGAGTTTAAGGGACAAAAATTCATAGCTCATTGCAGGGAAGGAGAAAAGTTATTGCTAAAAGAAGTAATACGCAAGGAGGGAAATGCTCTTGTATTGATAGGACCGGAGGGGGATTTTAGTGAAAATGAAGTTAAAAGGGCGGAAGAGCACGGATTTATTTCCGTTGGTTTGGGAAAATCACGTTTACGCACAGAAACAGCAGGTTTAGCGGCTTGCCATATTTTCAATTTGATAAACCAATAAATGAAATATTTATGATACAAAAAATGATTTATCGGAATTTATTACTTATTGTCTTTACTGCTACCATTATGATGTCATGCAAGGATAAATTATCATCCATTCCTTATACGAATGTAATACCCGCTGACGCTTCGATTGTGGTATCGTTTCATTTAAAAGCGACATGGGACAAAATAGGATTGAATGAAAATGGAGATGTGAAAAGGAAGTTGGTGGGCATCTTGAAGGAGGGAATAAGTAGAGAATCTTTTGACTTACTCGAAAAGATCGTTGAAGACCCTGCTGAATCGGGAATTGATATAGAGGCTCCTTTTTATGCTTTTAACCAAAAAATAGATGACGTTTGGGGGATTGCAATAAAAGTAGGAAATGAGAATAAACTGAGAGCTTTGTTGGATGTGATGGCTTCGGAAGGTACGGTTACTCCTGTAGAAAAGCGCAATGGATATAGCTATGTAAGATTTGAAAATAGTCATACGGTATGCGCTTTCAATGAAGGCGTTGTATTAGCGATTCATAGCGACGGTGACGATTATACCGGTACGGACAGTTTGATGCTACAAAAAGAAGAGAATAGCATCTCTGTTTCTCCTGTTTTCAAAAACATGTTAACCAAGAAAGGTGAAATAAAGTTAATGATTACGCTGAAAAAATTATTCCCGGACGAATTTTTCACAAGCGACGACCAGAAAGAGGTAGCAGTTCTATCTAATCTATCTTTTGAGAATGGAAAAATCAGTTTACAGGTAGAAAGCTATACGAAAAATGAAAAACTCAAAACATGGCTTGAAATCTATAAGCCGCAAGAATTTAGTTTCATAGAAAAATTTCCGATTTCAACTTTAGCTTACCTAACTCTTCATCTTGACGGAGAAAAATTAGTTGCTTTTATTCGAGAAAATGAAGAAATGCATGACTCTTTCTTGTCGTTCGCAGATCCGGAAACTTTGAAAATGTATGAAGAATTTATCCGCTTCATTGATGGCGATTTGTCTGTGGGATTATTGGATGTGTCTATCAATTCTTCATTTGTGGCTTATGCGAAAGTAAAAGACAATCGTTTGGCATTACAGACGTTTTGTAACGTTATTGATAAATTAGGAGGGGAAGAAACCATCACTTCCATAGGGAATGATACATACGCTTACAAACTCAATGGTCAAAGCATTTATTTTGGTGTAAAAGATAAACAATTGTACGCAACCAATGACAAGAAAATATCTGACAATATCACTCAAAAGATTAATGGAAAAACATTGAAAGATGCGGAATTTGCATTGAATATGAAAGGAACCTCTTCCTATATAGTCATCAACATAGAGAATATATTTAATTTGCCTATGGTAAAGTTCCTCACTTTAGGAAGAGAAGGTATGTACGGTGCATACATGGATGTTGCATCGAGTATATCTTATCTCGAAATTACTGGTAAGAGTAGTAAAGGCGAGATAAATCTTTGCTTTAAAGATGAGAAAACCAATGCCTTAAAACAAATTGCAAACATTTTGAAGCAACACTCCGGCTTATAAACGAAATCCATAATGAATACTATCTGTCTGCAACAAACACTCCCCACTGTATTTGCCGATCGTAATTCAATAACGTCCGACATTTGGCACAAAGAAATTGCTCTATCCAAAGAGAAAAAGTATCTGGTCGAAGCAGCTTCCGGTACCGGAAAATCGTCCTTATGCAGCTATATATATGGTTATCGCAGTGATTATCAAGGAATTATTACTTTTGATGAAACCAATATCAAAGCCTATCCGGTGCCACAATGGGTAGAAATACGCAAACGTTCTCTCAGTATGCTTTTTCAAGATTTAAGGCTTTTTCCCGAACTAACCGCTTGGGAAAATGTTTGGATAAAGAATAACTTAACGGGATATAAGAAAAAGAAAGAAATACGTTCTCTTTTCGATGCGTTGGACGTGAGAGATAAACTGAATGTAAAGGTTCAGAAGCTTTCTTATGGTCAGCAACAACGAGTTGCTTTTATTCGCGCTTTGTGCCAACCTTATGATTTTATTTTTCTTGACGAACCTTTGAGCCACCTTGACGATGAGAATAGCGTCCTGGTGAGCCGTATGCTCGCTGAAGAAATAGAGAAACAAGGAGCGGGAATGATTGTTACGTCTGTGGGGAAACAATTGGATTTGACATACGATGAGATATTGAGATTGTAATTATTAAATAAACCGACGACTTCGATTATTCTTTACAAGCAAAAAACAAATGTTCCAATCCAAAGACTCATTTATTTCATTAGGCAGACAAACAGAATACAAGCAAAATTACGCTCCTGAAATATTGGAGACTTTTGATAACAAGCACCCTGAAAATGATTATTGGGTACGCTTCAATTGCCCCGAATTTACAACCGTTTGCCCTATCACAGGACAACCCGACTTCGCAGAAATCCGTATCAACTATCTGCCCGATGCAAAAATGGTAGAAAGCAAAAGTTTGAAACTTTACCTTTTCAGTTTTCGTAATTACGGCGCATTCCACGAAGATTGTGTAAATATTATTATGAAAGACCTGAACAAACTGATGGAACCGCGATACATAGAAGTAACGGGGATTTTCTCTGCGAGGGGCGGTATATCCATTTATCCGTATGCTAATTACGGTCTTCCGGGGAGTAAATATGAAGAACTGGCTAACTACCGTCTAATGAATCACGATTTATGAAGGAAAGGGTACTGTTTGCTTGTCTTGTGTGTGCATTTTTGCTGCAGATGGCTTGTGAGAGTAGAAAACCATCCCGCCCGTTTGCCGAAAAGGAAAGAATTTCCGGTACGATCCAATATGCCGAAGGATTCAGCATCACGCATATAAACGATTATACAAAAATAATCGTATTTAATCCTTGGGAAGGAGGGAAAGTATATGACATTTATTATTTGGTAAAAGATGAAAAAGTGGCGGTACCTTCCGACGGACACAAAGTGATAACTCCACTTAAAAGTTTGATGGTTAATTCGGCTACTCATTTGGGCTTTTTGGATTTATTGGGAGAAACGGATAAAGTTACGGGAGTTTGCAGCGCTTCGTCTATTTACAATCCATCTATCTTAAAAGGTGTGGAAGAAGGGAAAATAATGGATCTGGGAGATTCATTCAATTTGGATATGGAACGCCTGTTACTTCTGAAGCCACAAGCAATAATGACTTCCGCCTACAATGCCGAAGATGAAAACAGCAAACGTATGAAGCAAAGCGGACTTACGTTGCTTTATAATATCGAATGGCAAGAGAAATCACTGTTAGGACGAGCAGAATGGATAAAATTCATAGGGGCTTTTTTTGATAAGGAGAATTTGGCTGACAGCATTTTTAATGATGTGGCAGGACGGTATAATACGATAAAAAAACAAGCATATTTGGCGACGGATACTCCGAGTGTACTTTCCGGACAAGATTTCCGTGGAACATGGTCTATGCCGGGAGGACAAAGTTTTAATGCCCGTTTATTCCGGGATGCGGGAGCAAGATATTATTATGCGGATAACAACGCTTCGGGAAGTATTGCAACAACCATAGAAGAAGCTTTGTTGCATTTTGAACAGGCTGATGTGTGGGTTGGCGTTCAGACTTCTACGCTGGAAGAACTTGCAAAGACGAATAAAAAGTATAAATTATTCAAAGCCTATCAAAAAGGAACAGTATATAATACGTCTAAACGAACCACCGCCACCGGGGGAAACGATTACTGGGAAAGCGGTGTAGCCCGTCCCGATTTGTTGCTGAGCGATATGATAAAGATATTCCACCCCTCTTTGCTCCCCGATTACGAATTAACGTATATGAAACTGTTAACTGTCAGATAAAATGTGCGAATAAGATGCGAATGCGTTTTTCCCTTTTGATTATACTGTTTGCCGCAGCTTTCATTGCCGATATACTGTTGGGAAGCGTCAATCTTTCATGGGACGAAATAGGAAACGCTTTTACCGGTAAAGGTGAAAACAATATCTATCGGGAAATCATTTTGAACTACCGCTTACCCAAAGCATTAACCGCCATACTTGCCGGAGCAGCTCTTTCTGTTGCGGGAGTATTGATGCAAACACTTTTTCATAATCCTTTGGCAGGTCCTGACGTATTGGGAATTACCTCCGGAGCCAGTTTGGGAGTGGCATTATTGACATTGGGCGCATCGTCGTTCCCCTTTTGGATTATCGGCGGTTGGGGACAAGTGATCACAGCCGTTATAGGAGCCGTGGCAGTATTATTGCTGGTCGTTGTTGTTTCCGTAAAAATTCCACATGCGGTATCCTTACTCATCATTGGGATGATGTTTGGTCAGTTTGCCGGAGCCATAGTCAGTATTTTACAAAGCATAAGCAATCCCGATACACTGAAGCTTTTTGTTACGTGGACGTTCGGTAGCCTCTCTTCCGTCGGTTGGGAATATATGGGCATTATGGCTTTTGTAATAACAAGCGGTCTTTTCGTGTCATTTCTTTTGCAAAAGCAACTCAATGTGTTATTATTAGGTCGAAATTATGCCGGTGGACTTGGAGTTTCAGTGTTTCGTTTACGATTATGGATCATACTTGCCACAGCTTTGTTAGCCGGAACTTCAACCGCATTTACAGGACCAATAGCTTTCATTGGAATCACTATGCCGCATGTTGCCCGCGGTTTGTTTCATACGACTAACCATCGTGTTATTTTTCCGGCTTCGATTTTTTGCGGCGTCATCACTTTGTTGGTGTGCGATGTTATATCCCAACTTCCCGGTATGCAGGGTACTTTGCCGATAAATGCGGTTACTTCGCTTTTCGGCGCCCCGATTATTGTTTGGATTATCATGAAAAATCAAGGAAAAAATTAACTTAAAAACCATCAAACAATTTCATATATTTGCCATCAAACTTGGGAAACAATAGATAATGAGCAGCCGTCAAAAATATTATGTCGTATGGAAAGGAGGAACTCCGGGTATTTATACCTCATGGAACGATTGCATCCTTCAAATAAAAGGATATGAAGGAGCCAGATACAAATCTTTTGATACGAAAGAGGAAGCGGAACGCGCTTATACATTGTCTCCTGACGAATATATTGGTCAAAAAACCAGAATGCACGCCTCCCAAGCCGCCATATCGGATGCAAGTGTTGTAAAAAACAGTCTTGCCGTAGATGCGGCATGCAGTGGCAACCCGGGTCAGATGGAATATCGGGGTGTGCATGTGGGCAGTAGAGAAGAACTTTTTCATTTTGGTCCCACAAAAGGAACTAACAATATCGGTGAGTTTTTGGCTTTGGTACATGGTCTGGCATGGCTCAAGAAACAAGGATTCGATATACCTGTTTATACCGACAGCGTCAATGCAATCAAATGGGTGGCGCAAAAGAAATGTAAAACCCAATTACCCCGTACTTTGGAAATGGAAGAACTTTTCCAAATTATTGAACGAGCAGAGGATTGGCTGAATAAAAACACATATACCACCCATATATTAAAATGGGAAACCAGAGATTGGGGAGAGATACCGGCAGCTTTTAATAGAAAGTAAATTTCTTCTTCATTATCCGGAAATGACCTTCCGATATTTATATTGTTAGTTCCTTTTGTGGGACCAAAATGAAAAAGTTCTTCTCTACTGCCCACATGCACACCCCGATATTCCATCTGACCCGGGTTGCCACTGCATGCCGCATCTACGGCAAGACTGTTTTTTACAACACTTGCATCCGATATGGCGGCTTGGGAGGCGTGCATTCTGGTTTTTTGACCAATATATTCGTCAGGAGACAATGTATAAGCGCGTTCCGCTTCCTCTTTCGTATCAAAAGATTTGTATCTGGCTCCTTCATATCCTTTTATTTGAAGGATGCAATCGTTCCATGAGGTATAAATACCCGGAGTTCCTCCTTTCCATACGACATAATATTTTTGACGGCTGCTCATTATCTATTGTTTCCCAAGTTTGATGGCAAATATATGAAATTGTTTGATGGTTTTTAAGTTAATTTTTTCCTTGATTTTTCATGATAATCCAAACAATAATCGGGGCGCCGAAAAGCGAAGTAACCGCATTTATCGGCAAAGTACCCTGCATACCGGGAAGTTGGGATATAACATCGCACACCAACAAAGTGATGACGCCGCAAAAAATCGAAGCCGGAAAAATAACACGATGGTTAGTCGTATGAAACAAACCGCGGGCAACATGCGGCATAGTGATTCCAATGAAAGCTATTGGTCCTGTAAATGCGGTTGAAGTTCCGGCTAACAAAGCTGTGGCAAGTATGATCCATAATCGTAAACGAAACACTGAAACTCCAAGTCCACCGGCATAATTTCGACCTAATAATAACACATTGAGTTGCTTTTGCAAAAGAAATGACACGAAAAGACCGCTTGTTATTACAAAAGCCATAATGCCCATATATTCCCAACCGACGGAAGAGAGGCTACCGAACGTCCACGTAACAAAAAGCTTCAGTGTATCGGGATTGCTTATGCTTTGTAAAATACTGACTATGGCTCCGGCAAACTGACCAAACATCATCCCAATGATGAGTAAGGATACCGCATGTGGAATTTTTACGGAAACAACAACGACCAGCAATAATACTGCCACGGCTCCTATAACGGCTGTGATCACTTGTCCCCAACCGCCGATAATCCAAAAGGGGAACGACGATGCGCCCAATGTCAATAATGCCACTCCCAAACTGGCTCCGGAGGTAATTCCCAATACGTCAGGACCTGCCAAAGGATTATGAAAAAGTGTTTGCATCAATACTCCCGCAACAGAAAGAGCTGCTCCGGCAAGTATGGCGGTTAATGCTTTGGGTAAGCGGTAGTTCAAAATGATTTCCCGATAGATATTGTTTTCACCTTTACCGGTAAAAGCGTTTCCTATTTCGTCCCATGAAAGATTGACGCTTCCCAACAGTATATCGGCAATGAAAGCTGCGGCAAACAGTATAATCAAAAGGGAAAAACGCATTCGCATCTTATTCGCACATTTTATCTGACAGTTAACAGTTTCATATACGTTAATTCGTAATCGGGGAGCAAAGAGGGGTGGAATATCTTTATCATATCGCTCAGCAACAAATCGGGACGGGCTACACCGCTTTCCCAGTAATCGTTTCCCCCGGTGGCGGTGGTTCGTTTAGACGTATTATATACTGTTCCTTTTTGATAGGCTTTGAATAATTTATACTTTTTATTCGTCTTTGCAAGTTCTTCCAGCGTAGAAGTCTGAACGCCAACCCACACATCAGCCTGTTCAAAATGCAACAAAGCTTCTTCTATGGTTGTTGCAATACTTCCCGAAGCGTTGTTATCCGCATAATAATATCTTGCTCCCGCATCCCGGAATAAACGGGCATTAAAACTTTGTCCTCCCGGCATAGACCATGTTCCACGGAAATCTTGTCCGGAAAGTACACTCGGAGTATCCGTCGCCAAATATGCTTGTTTTTTTATCGTATTATACCGTCCTGCCACATCATTAAAAATGCTGTCAGCCAAATTCTCCTTATCAAAAAAAGCCCCTATGAATTTTATCCATTCTGCTCGTCCTAACAGTGATTTCTCTTGCCATTCGATATTATAAAGCAACGTAAGTCCGCTTTGCTTCATACGTTTGCTGTTTTCATCTTCGGCATTGTAGGCGGAAGTCATTATTGCTTGTGGCTTCAGAAGTAACAGGCGTTCCATATCCAAATTGAATGAATCTCCCAGATCCATTATTTTCCCTTCTTCCACACCTTTTAAGATAGATGGATTGTAAATAGACGAAGCGCTGCAAACTCCCGTAACTTTATCCGTTTCTCCCAATAAATCCAAAAAGCCCAAATGAGTAGCCGAATTAACCATCAAACTTTTAAGTGGAGTTATCACTTTGTGTCCGTCGGAAGGTACCGCCACTTTTTCATCTTTTACCAAATAATAAATGTCATATACTTTCCCTCCTTCCCAAGGATTAAATACGATTATTTTTGTATAATCGTTTATATGCGTGATGCTGAATCCTTCGGCATATTGGATCGTACCGGAAATTCTTTCCTTTTCGGCAAACGGGCGGGATGGTTTTCTACTCTCACAAGCCATCTGCAGCAAAAATGCACACACAAGACAAGCAAACAGTACCCTTTCCTTCATAAATCGTGATTCATTAGACGGTAGTTAGCCAGTTCTTCATATTTACTCCCCGGAAGACCGTAATTAGCATACGGATAAATGGATATACCGCCCCTCGCAGAGAAAATCCCCGTTACTTCTATGTATCGCGGTTCCATCAGTTTGTTCAGGTCTTTCATAATAATATTTACACAATCTTCGTGGAATGCGCCGTAATTACGAAAACTGAAAAGGTAAAGTTTCAAACTTTTGCTTTCTACCATTTTTGCATCGGGCAGATAGTTGATACGGATTTCTGCGAAGTCGGGTTGTCCTGTGATAGGGCAAACGGTTGTAAATTCGGGGCAATTGAAGCGTACCCAATAATCATTTTCAGGGTGCTTGTTATCAAAAGTCTCCAATATTTCAGGAGCGTAATTTTGCTTGTATTCTGTTTGTCTGCCTAATGAAATAAATGAGTCTTTGGATTGGAACATTTGTTTTTTGCTTGTAAAGAATAATCGAAGTCGTCGGTTTATTTAATAATTACAATCTCAATATCTCATCGTATGTCAAATCCAATTGTTTCCCCACAGACGTAACAATCATTCCCGCTCCTTGTTTCTCTATTTCTTCAGCGAGCATACGGCTCACCAGGACGCTATTCTCATCGTCAAGGTGGCTCAAAGGTTCGTCAAGAAAAATAAAATCATAAGGTTGGCACAAAGCGCGAATAAAAGCAACTCGTTGTTGCTGACCATAAGAAAGCTTCTGAACCTTTACATTCAGTTTATCTCTCACGTCCAACGCATCGAAAAGAGAACGTATTTCTTTCTTTTTCTTATATCCCGTTAAGTTATTCTTTATCCAAACATTTTCCCAAGCGGTTAGTTCGGGAAAAAGCCTTAAATCTTGAAAAAGCATACTGAGAGAACGTTTGCGTATTTCTACCCATTGTGGCACCGGATAGGCTTTGATATTGGTTTCATCAAAAGTAATAATTCCTTGATAATCACTGCGATAACCATATATATAGCTGCATAAGGACGATTTTCCGGTACCGGAAGCTGCTTCGACCAGATACTTTTTCTCTTTGGATAGAGCAATTTCTTTGTGCCAAATGTCGGACGTTATTGAATTACGATCGGCAAATACAGTGGGGAGTGTTTGTTGCAGACAGATAGTATTCATTATGGATTTCGTTTATAAGCCGGAGTGTTGCTTCAAAATGTTTGCAATTTGTTTTAAGGCATTGGTTTTCTCATCTTTAAAGCAAAGATTTATCTCGCCTTTACTACTCTTACCAGTAATTTCGAGATAAGATATACTCGATGCAACATCCATGTATGCACCGTACATACCTTCTCTTCCTAAAGTGAGGAACTTTACCATAGGCAAATTAAATATATTCTCTATGTTGATGACTATATAGGAAGAGGTTCCTTTCATATTCAATGCAAATTCCGCATCTTTCAATGTTTTTCCATTAATCTTTTGAGTGATATTGTCAGATATTTTCTTGTCATTGGTTGCGTACAATTGTTTATCTTTTACACCAAAATAAATGCTTTGACCATTGAGTTTGTAAGCGTATGTATCATTCCCTATGGAAGTGATGGTTTCTTCCCCTCCTAATTTATCAATAACGTTACAAAACGTCTGTAATGCCAAACGATTGTCTTTTACTTTCGCATAAGCCACAAATGAAGAATTGATAGACACATCCAATAATCCCACAGACAAATCGCCATCAATGAAGCGGATAAATTCTTCATACATTTTCAAAGTTTCCGGATCTGCGAACGACAAGAAAGAGTCATGCATTTCTTCATTTTCTCGAATAAAAGCAACTAATTTTTCTCCGTCAAGATGAAGAGTTAGGTAAGCTAAAGTTGAAATCGGAAATTTTTCTATGAAACTAAATTCTTGCGGCTTATAGATTTCAAGCCATGTTTTGAGTTTTTCATTTTTCGTATAGCTTTCTACCTGTAAACTGATTTTTCCATTCTCAAAAGATAGATTAGATAGAACTGCTACCTCTTTCTGGTCGTCGCTTGTGAAAAATTCGTCCGGGAATAATTTTTTCAGCGTAATCATTAACTTTATTTCACCTTTCTTGGTTAACATGTTTTTGAAAACAGGAGAAACAGAGATGCTATTCTCTTCTTTTTGTAGCATCAAACTGTCCGTACCGGTATAATCGTCACCGTCGCTATGAATCGCTAATACAACGCCTTCATTGAAAGCGCATACCGTATGACTATTTTCAAATCTTACATAGCTATATCCATTGCGCTTTTCTACAGGAGTAACCGTACCTTCCGAAGCCATCACATCCAACAAAGCTCTCAGTTTATTCTCATTTCCTACTTTTATTGCAATCCCCCAAACGTCATCTATTTTTTGGTTAAAAGCATAAAAAGGAGCCTCTATATCAATTCCCGATTCAGCAGGGTCTTCAACGATCTTTTCGAGTAAGTCAAAAGATTCTCTACTTATTCCCTCCTTCAAGATGCCCACCAACTTCCTTTTCACATCTCCATTTTCATTCAATCCTATTTTGTCCCATGTCGCTTTTAAATGAAACGATACCACAATCGAAGCGTCAGCGGGTATTACATTCGTATAAGGAATGGATGATAATTTATCCTTGCATGACATCATAATGGTAGCAGTAAAGACAATAAGTAATAAATTCCGATAAATCATTTTTTGTATCATAAATATTTCATTTATTGGTTTATCAAATTGAAAATATGGCAAGCCGCTAAACCTGCTGTTTCTGTGCGTAAACGTGATTTTCCCAAACCAACGGAAATAAATCCGTGCTCTTCCGCCCTTTTAACTTCATTTTCACTAAAATCCCCCTCCGGTCCTATCAATACAAGAGCATTTCCCTCCTTGCGTATTACTTCTTTTAGCAATAACTTTTCTCCTTCCCTGCAATGAGCTATGAATTTTTGTCCCTTAAACTCTTGGGAAACAAACAGATTAAAATCTGTCATTTCATTCAGCTTGGGTAGACGAGCTTTTAATGATTGTTTAATCGCTGATACCATTATTTTAGTGATACGTTCAGCCTTTATTACCCGCCGTTCGGAAAAACGGCAATTGAAGAAGGTAAGTTCATCTATTCCTATTTCTACAGCTTTCTCAACAAACCATTCGTTACGCTCCGTATTTTTTGCCGGCGCCAGAGCAATGTGCAAATATCCCTCCCATAATGGTTCTTGGAAGATGGTCTCCTTAATGGTTACGGTACATCGTTTTCCGGCTACACTTGCTATTTCCGCTACATAGAAAAAACCCTTACCATCAGTCAACGTTATTTCACTACCTGGCAACAAACGCAATACATGAATACAATGCCTTGCTTCCCCCTCCGGAAGTTCCAATTTCTCTTCAATCGTGGGAATATAAAACAATCGGTCGGCAACTATTCGTGATTGCATTTTGTGTATCTGTCTATCAAATTCCCAACGCCTTTGCCACAGCTTTCACCTTTTCGTCGGCGTCCGCATTGGCACTGTCATAACAATTCCGGCAACCCATTTCACCTTTCACTTCAATGTAAAATTTAATTTTTGGTTCCGTTCCTGATGGACGAATAGATATTTTTGTACCGTCTTCAGTAAAATACTGAACTACGTTTGATGTTTCGGGCATGTCAAGAGCGATTATTGCACCATCGGCATTAGTTTGTTTCAGCGTTTGGTAATCTTTCCAAGTGATTACTTTGGAACCGGCTATTTCTTCTGGAGGATTACTGCGGAAAGTATCCATCATTTGTTTGATTTCTTCCGCGCCACTCTTTCCTTTTTTTACTACGCTGATGCTTTTTTCTTTAGAAAATCCGTATTCCACGTAGATATCCTGTAACAACTGAAAGAGTGTTTTGCCGTTATCCTTTGCCCAAGCTGCAATTTCGGCTATGAGGCAACAAGCGGATACGGCGTCTTTATCACGTACAAAGTCTTCCGCCAGAAAGCCGTAACTTTCTTCCCCTCCGCCAATGTATTTTTGCTCTCCTTCGCGAAGACGTATTTCACGGGCAATCCATTTGAAACCTGTATAACAGTCGAGCATTTCAATATGATTCTTGGCAGCGATGCGTTGAATCAACTCGGTAGTAACGATGGTTTTTACACAAAATTCGTTCCCTTTCAGCTTGTCCAGTGTTTTATATTGCGTAAGGATATAATAGAGGTACATCAAACAAGTCTGATTACCGTTGATAAGCGTCCACTCTCCTTTATCGTTTTTGCAAGAGATACCTACACGGTCGGCGTCGGGGTCGCTTGCCATTACCAAGTCAGCGTCTGTTGCCTTTGCCTTTTCAATAGCCAAAAACAAGGCGGCGGGTTCTTCAGGGTTGGGAGATACCACTGTAGGAAAATCGCCACTAATAACATTCTGTTCGGGTACATCCAGAATATTTGTGAAACCCCACATTTTTAATGCACGGGGAATCAACTTGACTCCCGTACCATGAATAGGGGTATAGACAATCTTCATGTCGTGGTGGCGTTTGATCACTTCAGGGTCAATAGAAACTGTTTTTATAGCGTCCAAGTAAAGTTTGTCCACTTCTTCGCTGATTATTTCAATCAATGCAGGGTTGCCTTTAAACTTGATTCCGGCAGCCGAAGATATGTTGGTTACTTCGTCTATGATTCCTTTGTCGTGAGGTGCCAACACCTGTCCTCCATCGTCCCAGTAAGCCTTGTATCCATTGTATTCCTTCGGGTTATGGGAAGCCGTCAAGATAATACCGCTTTGACAACCTAACCGGCGGATAGCATAAGATATTTCGGGCGTAGGGCGAAGCGAATCAAACAAATATGCCTTGATTCCGTTGGCAGAGAATATATCGGCGGATATTTCGGCAAACTTACGACTATTGTTGCGACAGTCATGCCCCACTACTACAGAAATCTGCTTTAAGTCTTTAAAATTGCGGTTTAAATAATTGGAAAGTCCTTGAGTGGCAGCCCCTACCGTATAGATATTCATGCGGTTACTGCCTGCTCCCATAATGCCGCGAAGTCCGCCGGTGCCAAATTCAAGGTCTTTATAAAAACATTCTATCAATTCGGTGGTATCTTCGTTTTCCAACATCCGTTTTACTTCCGTTTGCGTGTTGGCGTCATAAGCCGGAGTAAGCCATTTATCGGCTTTTTCCTTCACGTGTCTAAGTAATTCCTGATTATTATCCATGTTTGTATTCTATATTTAAGGGTGATTCATGTAGTAATTTCAGCACAACAAATATAATAAAGTAAATTTGCATGACCTAAACTACAACGGGAAAATATTAGTAATAACCCGTAGTGCATTACTATTTTAAAGAAAAATAGTGGAAACATTACGAACCATAGAGTCTAAAACAAATTTCATAAATTAAATTTTCGCAAATTCAGAAAGTGAATCGAAACTTTATTTTCTTAGCTATGCGACCCCATTCATAATTCGCAGAAACTATGCTAAGTCCTTTGATGGATTCAAAAACAGGATTCTCTCTCTAAAATAATAGCACTCACTATAATACAACACATTAAATAATTATTTAACGAAGTAGTGTGTTAGATTATTTTCTCCTAAATTATTCCAATAATAGCTCTTTCAATTGTACAATGTCATCTTTAGTCAGTTCAATTTCCTGTTCTAAATACGCATTCATACTTCCATAGTCTTTTTCTATTTGTTTTTTAAAGTTATTCAGAAACTCTTCATAAGTACCGATTGTTTTCCTTGATTTTGCAGGAAAATAATAAGCAGATTTTGGCGAAATATTTGAACTTGAATTAATCAAACGATAATTTTCCATAATACTTTGGGCATTTACTCCCAAAGCAGCCAATACCAATGAAGAAACGACAGCTATGTATCTTTTATCCGAAGAACAATGAAACATAACGGGATAGTTGATCTTATTGAGCAATATTTCAAATATTCTTTTATATTCCAATTGATGTTTCGCTATATATTCACGATTAATATAATCGGAAGTCTGGTACAGAGTGTCATTATTAATAATCTCCTTTTGCTGCAAGTCTTTGTATATCTGGTTTCCAACAATATATAAAGGAACAGAAATAACATTGAATCCCGATTTTTTTTTTAAAAAAAATATCTTTTTGTTCAGAAAACGTATTATCCAAGTTTACAATAGTTCGAATACCTGTATTTTTTAATTTATTTAACGCATAGTGATTTAAATTGCCTATTTCGCCAGCTCGATAAAGTTTGCCCCACTTAACATTTCTTCCTCCATTCAATTTATATCCCCCTATATCGTATAAATTTTGAACACCCAAAATGTCAATTTTTCGTCCTGCAATTTTAACCCGATAACGATTATCAAATACCATTAAATAATAATAACGCTGGACAGGATCATTGGTGACAACTGTCAATCGATGATCGGAAATATCGGCTATAGCAATAGGATTTCTTGGTGGAATACGATCAGGGCTTGTAGAAGCATATACTTTTACTTTTCCCTTTATGCGACTCGGAGTTTCCCATTTAATAATATTATTCCCTACCTTGTCCTCTTCGCATACAGCCACAATATTCGGTGACCTACTAGTACATGAAGGTAAAATAAATAATAATGTTAAATAACTTAAAAGATTTTTATAAGTCATTATTCTCTCCTATTGCGTCACGTCATTACAAAAATAGCGATTCTCAGTGTATTTACAGAAGGTTTTGTTATTACTTTGTTATTAATTAGCTAAACTATAAATCTTTTAACGTACCTTATAAAATAGTCAAAAAGAATCTCGATAAAATTGGATAATTACTTTGAGAATTTATAAAAAGTAGTTACTTTTGTTGATATTTGCAATCTGTAGTTTACAAAACAATGAATAGTATAGAACATCAAGGCATTGTGGAAAACATTGATGGGACTTATGTTCAAGTGAGAATCCTCCAGACTTCGGCATGTGCTTCGTGTACCGCCAAAACGTTTTGTTCATCGGGAGACAGTAAAGAAAAAATCATAGAAATAGATAAATCAAATGGTAATCATAAGGTTGGAGACAAGGTAATTATACTAAGTGAAATTTCTGTTGGGATGAAGGCTGTCTTTATTTCTTTTGTGATTCCTTTTTTCATTTTAATCGTATCATTATTTGTTTTAATGTCTATTACGGATAAAAACGAATTATTGTCTGCATCTCTTTCTCTTCTTTTTCTTGTACCTTATTACGTGATTCTTCGGATAAAGAGGAATTATTTGAAAAAGGAACTTTCATTTTTTATAAAAAATTAAAATAACTAATCTATGAATCTGATACTAATTGCAGTGATTTCACTTGGGGCTATTGCACTTATATCTGCTGCTGTATTATATGTTGTTTCCAAAAAATTTGCTGTATATGAAGACCCGCGAATAGCTTTAGTTGCCGCAGTTTTACCACAAGCCAATTGTGGCGGATGCGGATATCCGGGTTGTAACGGATTTGCTGACGCTTGTGTAAAAGCAAATTCATTAGACGGTAAATTGTGCCCTGTAGGCGGGCAGGAAGCGATGGGGAAAATTGCTTCGATTCTCGGCAGATGCGCCGGAACAGCAGAACGAATGATAGCAACTGTGAGATGTAATGGAACCTACGCTAACCGTCCTCGCATCAATGTATACGACGGTGCAAAGAGCTGTGCTGTTACAGCGTATCTGTATGGTGGGGAAACAGGTTGTTGTTACGGATGTTTAGGGTGCGGCGATTGTGTATCTGCCTGTCAATTCAATGCCATTCGCATGAATCCGGAAACAGGTCTTCCTGATGTTTACGAAGACAAATGTACGGCATGTGGCGCATGTGCAAAGGCATGCCCCAAATCCCTCATCGAACTCCGTCTTGTAGGAAAGAAATCCCGTCGTATCTACGTTTCATGTATGAATTGCGATAAAGGAGCGATTACCCGCAAAGTTTGTTCGGTAGGATGTATCGGTTGCGGAAAATGCGTAAAGAATTGTCAATATGAAGCAATTACATTAGAAAACAATGTAGTATCTATTGATTACAATAAATGTAAATTGTGTCGAAAATGTGCAGAAGTTTGCTCACAAAATTCTATTGTAGAACTGAACTTTCCGCCACGCAAACCAAAAGCAGAAGAATCCGGAACTATTACCTTGAAAGCAGAAGCATGATCATTCACAATTCAAAATAAATAACGACAAAATATATGTTGAAAACATTTTCAATAGGCGGTGTTCATCCGCATGAAAATAAACTTTCGGTAAACCAGACCATTATTACTACCGAAATCCCTAAACAAGCGGTGATTCTATTGGGACAGCATATCGGCGCTCCTGCCAAACCGATTGTTGCCAAAGGCGACAAAGTAAAGGTAGGAACCAAAATAGCCGAAGCAAGTGGTTTTGTGTCGGTTCCTGTCCATTCGTCCGTCAGTGGCAAGGTTGCCAAGATTGATTCGGTGATAGATGCAAGCGGTTATGCTAAACCTGCCATATTCATTGATACGGAAGACGACGAATGGGAAAACAACATAGACCGTAGCGACACATTCGTTAAGGAATGCGTTCTGACGCCCGAAGAACTAACAAAAAAAATAGCCGATGCCGGTATTGTGGGTCTGGGAGGCGCCTGTTTTCCAACGCATGTCAAATTAGCTCCCCCACCGTCCTGTAAAGCCGAATGTATTATTATCAATGCAGTAGAATGTGAACCCTACCTAACTGCCGACCATCAACTGATGCTGGAACATACGGAAGAAATTCTTGCGGGAATCTCTATTTTGATGAAAGCAGCGAAAGTAAACAAAGCGTTTATCGGTATTGAAAATAACAAACCAGACGCCATTAAATTGATGACGAAAATCGCCTCTCAATATGCAGGTGTTACAGTGATTCCATTAAAAGTGAAATATCCGCAGGGAGGTGAAAAACAATTGATAAATGCTATTATCGGTCGCCAGGTAAGCAGCGGCGCACTTCCTATCTCTGTAGGAGCAGTCGTACAAAATATAGGAACTGCTTTTGCCGTATATCAAGCTGTTCAAAAAAACAAACCCTTATTTGAGCGAGTGGTTTCCGTAACAGGAAAGTCTTTATTCAAGCCTTCCAACTTGATGGTTCGTATCGGTACGCCCATAGGGCAGTTGATTCAAGTATGCGGTGGTTTACCGGAAGATGCGAGTAAGATTATCGGCGGCGGTCCGATGATGGGTAAGGCGTTGATAAACACAGATGTTCCCACTACCAAAGGCAGTTCCGGTATTTTAATAATGAATCGGAAAGAGGGTAAACGTAGCGAAATAAAAAACTGTGTTCGTTGCGCTAAATGTGTAAATGCCTGTCCGATGGGATTGGAACCTTATTTGCTTTCAGCCTTATCGGAAAAAGGAGATTTTGAAAGAATGGAAAAAGAAAAAATCATGGATTGTATGGAATGTGGTTGTTGCCAGTTCACTTGTCCCGCATGTCGCCCGCTGTTAGATTACTGCCGTTTGGGTAAAAGCAAAGTGGGAGCTATCATCCGTACACGTAAAAATTAATGACTATGAATAACAAATTTATAATATCTCTTTCGCCCCATGTGCACAGCGATGACAGCATCCGTAAAAATATGCACGGAGTCCTGATAGCTCTTGCTCCGGCACTGATTATTTCGTTTGTGTATTTTGGATTGGGGGCATTGATTGTTACCGCCACATCAGTGTTAGCTTGCGTATTTTTTGAATGGGCAATAGGCAAATTTATTATGAAAAGAGCAAATACCACCATTGACGACGGGTCTGCCGTTGTTACCGGTGTGCTGTTAGCTTTCAACTTGCCTTCCAACCTGCCTTTCTGGATAGTTATAATAGGTGCGCTGTTTGCGATAGGCGTTTGCAAAATGTCTTTCGGAGGCTTGGGGAATAATCCTTTCAATCCTGCATTAGCAGGGCGTGTATTCTTGTTGCTTTCTTTTCCAGTACAGATGACAACCTGGCCTGAAATTGGACAATTAACCTCGTACCTTGATGCACAAACAGCCGCTACTCCGCTCGCTATAATGAAAGGCGTGCTTCACGGCGCTCCCGGAGCATCCCTCAGTCAGTTGCCCGATGCTTTCGGTTTGTTTATTGGACAAAATGGCGGTTGCTTGGGTGAAGTAAGTTTTGCAGCTCTCTTGCTGGGTCTTGTTTATATGCTATGGAAGAAAATTATCAGTTGGCACATACCATTTTCCATCTTGGCAACGGTATTTGTCTTTACGGGAATTATGTACATTATTAATGCAGAAACATATGCAACGCCGATTGTCCATTTGCTTTCAGGAGGTTTGATGTTGGGAGCTGTTTTTATGGCAACAGATTACGTTACTTCGCCCATGAGCAAGAGTGGAATGTTGATTTACGGAGTATGCATCGGTTTGTTGACGGTTATTATCCGTTTATTTGGCGCATATCCCGAAGGCATGTCGTTTGCAATTTTGATTATGAACGCATTTACTCCACTGATAAATACATATTGTAAACCAAAACGTTTCGGGGAGGTAGTGAAGAAATGAAAAAATTAGACTCATCTTTAAAAAACCTGCTGCTGATACTTACGGGAATAACGGTTATATCAGTAGGGTTGTTGGCATACGTAAATGAATTAACCAAAATTCCTATTGCCGAAGCAAACGTAAAAGCATTAAACGAAGCCCTGAGAAGTGTAGTGCCGGAATTTACAAATAATCCGGTGAGCGAATGTGATACTGTTTTCGGAGAGAAAAATGGAAAGAAAACGATTGACTTCATTGTGTATCCGGCAAAGAATGGCGACCAACTCGTGGGTACGGCTGTTGAATCCGTTGCATTAGGCTTTGGTGGCGAACTAAAAGTGCTGGTAGGTTTTGATGTCGAAGGAAATATTTACAACTATTCCTTACTCTCTCATTCCGAAACTCCGGGATTAGGTTCCAAAGCCTCAGTTTGGTTTAAAGAGGGAAACAAAGGAAGTATCAAAGGATTGAATTCCGGCATAAAATCTCTCACTGTAAGTAAAGACGGAGGAGATATTGATGCCATTACCGCCTCAACCATTACCTCCCGCGCTTTCCTCAGTGCTATAAACAAGGCTTATGCCGCATATAAGGGCAACGCTGACGGAATAACTTCTGCCACTCAAAAGGCAGAACCCGACATTTCCGATGGAACGACCTCTGCCAGCCCAAAAGAAAATTAGTCACTGGTCATTAACATTTTTAATAGTATGAGTAATCTTAAAATTTTAATAAACGGAGTTGTTAAAGAAAATCCGACCTTTGTACTTCTTCTCGGTATGTGTCCGACATTGGGGACAACTTCTTCGGCTATCAATGGCATGGGGATGGGATTGGCTACCATGTTTGTGCTTATTTGTTCCAACGTAGCTATTTCCTTGCTTAAGAATATTATCCCCGATGCGGTACGCATTCCCACTTTTGTGGTAGTAATCGCTTCGTTCGTTACCCTTCTGCAAATGGTGATGCAGGCGTATGTTCCCGGGTTGTATGCCACATTGGGATTGTTTATTCCTTTGATTGTGGTAAATTGCATTTTGCTCGGACGCGCCGAAGCTTTTGCCGCCAAAAATAATTCAATAGCCTCCATGTTCGATGGTATTGGTATGGGCTTGGGATTTACGTTAGGCTTGACATTACTTGGGGCTGTACGCGAACTTCTGGGAACAGGAAAAGTATTCAACCTGACCCTATTCTCCGAAGAATACGGGATGCTTATGTTTGTATTGGCGCCGGGGGCTTTTATTGCCTTGGGGTATCTTATTGCGTTAACAAATAGAAATTCTTAATCAATTATGGAATACATTATTATATTCATATCGGCGATTTTTGTTAATAACATTGTGTTGTCACAATTTTTGGGTATTTGCCCTTTTTTAGGCGTATCCAAAAAGATAGAAACGGCATTGGGAATGGGTATGGCAGTAACTTTTGTGCTAACCATTGCTACTATTGTAACTTTTATTTTGCAGAAATACCTACTGGTCGCCTTTGGATTGAGTTACCTGCAAACCATTACATTTATTTTAGTAATAGCCGCTTTGGTACAGATGGTGGAAATTATATTAAAAAAAGTATCTCCCGCGTTATATCAGGCGCTCGGAGTTTTTCTTCCATTAATTACAACGAATTGTTGTATCTTAGGAGTGGCTATCTTGGTCATTCAAAAAGAGTACGACTTACTGACGGGAGTTGTTTATGCGTTTTCAACAGCCTTAGGTTTTGGATTAGCCTTAGTATTGTTTGCCGGAATTCGTGAGCAAATGAGTTTGGTAAAAATACCTAAAAAAATGGAAGGAACACCTATTGCGCTTATTACAGCCGGACTGCTTGCTATGGCATTTATGGGATTTTCGGGAGTGGTTTAAAAAAATACGGTAAAAATTTTCTGCATTTATGTCAATAGATGAACAAGTATTAATAAAGGGAAAATATTATCCTGAAGCTATCCGTTATATGGAGAATGCCAAAGAAACACTCCAAAAAACCGGAAAGGAAGATAATTATTATAAAGACAGGAAATATGTCCGTACAACCTGCGGAACCGCTTACAATGGCATACTTATTGCGTTGGATACTTATCTTTTGCTAAGGGGAATAAAGAAAACAAAAGGGCGCAAATCCATAAAATATTATCAGGAAGAAATCGGAAAGATCGATAAAAAATAGTTAAGCATATTAATTGCGCATACGAAATATTACATCTTTCCGGCCATTATGATGGAACATTAAACGCAACTGTTATAAAAGAAGGCTTTAAGGAAGCTTACGAAATAATAAACCAAATCAAACTGGATTCAAATTGAATTCATTCTATCAACATGTCCTTTAATTGTTCTGCATTCAGTTTCAGATAAAATTTTCCTTGGTATGCCACTGAAATATGTCCCGTTTCTTCTGAGACAATTATAGCATGTGCATCGGTTTTTTGAGTAATACCCATAGCAGCTCGATGTCTAAGTCCCAATTCTTTAGGTATGGTCAGGTCTTGTGATACGGGAAGGATACATCCGGCTGCTTTGATTCTTTGCTTACTAATAATCATAGCTCCGTCATGTAAAGGACTATTCTTGTAAAAGATACTTTCGATCAAACGTTGACTGATAGCGGAATCTGTAATTTCACCGGTATGTACTACTTCATCCAAAGGCACGCTACGTTCCATCACTATTAAAGCTCCCATTTTTTGCTTTCCCATATTCATACACGCCATCACAATGGGTAAAATATATTTGTATTCCGCTTTTTCTTTTTTATTGCCGGTAAAAAAACGTATAATCACATTCGTTCGTCTATGTCCCAGTGAAAAAAGAAAACGTCGAATATCATCCTGGAACAAGATAACAAGAACCAATCCTCCAACCCCTATTAATTTGTCGAAAATAACTCCCAACAAACGCATTTCAAGAAAGGAAACAATTATCCATATCAAGATAATTATCATAATTCCGATAAAAACATTCATCGAACCCGAACTTTTCATCAGTCTATACGTATAGAACACAAGAAAAGTTACCAACAAAATATCAAAAAAATCTTTGAAACTAAAATCCGAAAACAAAACCTTATTTATTTTATATTAAAATATATCTATTTGCAACTCATCAATTTACAAATCATATTCACCGCCTCAACAGCTTCTTTCACATCATGCACACGAATGATATGAGCGCCTTTCAACAGGGAAACAGTATTAAGTACGACAGTTCCATTTAAGGCTTCCTGTGGAGTGATATTCAATAAATTAGTAATCATTGACTTGCGAGAGAATCCAACCAATATGGGAAGTTCAAACATTTTGAAATCTTCCAAATGAAATAATAATTCATAATTATGTTCCGCTGTTTTCCCAAAACCAAATCCAGGATCAAGTATAATATCTTTTACACCAAGGTCGCGCAATTGTTGCACTTTCTTGGCGAAAAACATAAAAATCTCTTTAATAAGATTGTCGTAATGCGGTTTTTGCTGCATGTTTTGCGGAGTACCTTGTATATGCGTTATAATATAAGGTATGTTTAAACGAGCTATGGTCTCAAACATACGCTTGTCCATTTCACCACCGGAAACATCGTTAATAATAGCTACGCCATAGTCTTGCACACATATTTCCGCTACTTCGGCACGAAAAGTATCTACCGACAGGATAACTTCGGGATGATTTCGATTCACAATTTCCAATCCCCGGCGCAACCGTCTCATTTCTTCTTCAGCAGTGATATGATCTGCATTTGGACGAGAAGAATATGCACCAATATCTATGATTGATGCACCTTCTTCTATAATTTGTTCAACACGATTGGCTATTTCGAGGTCTGTCTGCATACGACTTTCCCCATAAAATGAATCAGGAGTCAGATTCAATATGCCCATCACCTGTGGAACGGAAAAATCAAGCAAACGACCCTTTACGTTAACAGACAAAGAAAAAGATAATTCCATATTGCCTTATTCTGACCCAAACCAATCCTTATGAACAACGCAATATCTGCCCGGGTCTAATGATAGTTTTCAACGTAACCCTATTCATTTTACACAACTGAGAGAGCGGAATACCGCTTACAAGCGCAATATGCGACAAAGTATCCCCTTTTTTTACTTTATAATAACGAATCACTCTGTTGCTGTCATTGTTACCATCATTAGTTTTTACACTAGTAGTTCTCGAAAGGGTATTTTTATCAGAAGATTTATATTTGGTAAAAACATAAGTATCTGCTACAATATCCTCTTTTTGGAAATTGAATAAATTTGCCGGATTAATAGCAATACCCAAAAATCTTGTTTCAAAATGAAGATGAGAACCCGTAGAACGTCCCGTATTACCTCCCAAACCAATAACCTCCCCTGCTTTTACTTCCTGATTTTCTTCAACCAATTGTTTGGATAAATGACCGTAAATCGTCTCAAGCCCATTATTATGCCGAATCACCACATAGTTCCCGTATCCTCTCCGTTCCGTATTAACAATACGTACTTTTCCGTCAAAAACAGCAACAATAGTATCCCCTATATAAACTTTAAGATCAATTCCATTGTGCATTCTCCTCCTACGAGGTCCGAACGGCGAAGTGATGCGAGTAAGGCTTTTAGTAGGCATACTAAAACCGGTTAAATCAATGGAACAACTATCCGGGATGTTTAATTTATCCTCAAATGAATGTACATGTTTGTTGTCCCATTCCGGATATAAATCGGAAATATCTGAATTTGTAACCGGATCCACTTTCATTAAATTCAATAAAGCCAAAGAATCTACTTTTTTTAGTATTTTATCGACAGGCGCCTGTTTAGCAATCAAATCTTGAGAAAAAGAATTCACACCGAATATAACCGATAGCCCGACTAATATCCCTATTTTTTTGAAATAATCAAGTTTCATAAATTTAGTTTTTCTCTTAAAAAAATTTTGCTCCAACAGAAAATAAAAGACTGTATCAAAAACACTATCACTTTCTACTTCCCCGAAATTTTTTGGGTTTTCAAATGACGTGTTTTATTTTGGAAATTGTTTTTCTTATTGAATAATATTAACAAAACAAGGAGAAGAAAAACTAAAAATTAGCTATTTTTAAGAATCAACTGAAATAGACTATAACGTTTTTTCAATAGAATACAAAATCTCTTTCATCTTTTTACCTGACACAGGGTGGGTCATTTCCGGAGCGATTTCCGCCATAGGCACCATTACAAAAAGACGTTCACTCATTAACGGATGTGGTAAAGTTAATTTTTCTGTCCTCATTATCAAACGATCATATAGTAACAAATCAATATCTATCAAACGATCCTGATAAATTCCATCGACAGATTTATTTACTCTCCCCATTTCATATTCTATTATTTGGGTCTCTTTTAATATTTCCAAAGGAAAAAGCAAAGATTCCGAACAAAGAACAGCATTCAGAAAATCATTCTCGGAAATAAATCCCAAAGGAGCTGTAACATAAAAAGCGGATAAAGAAACTATCCTCCCTATCCGCTTTTCTATTTTTTGTATGGCGTCCTGCAAATTTTGTTCTTTATTAGCTAAATTACTGCCAAGTCCCAGGTAAACTCGTGCCATAATTAGTTGAAATCATTTAGACAATATCAACATTGCATCCCCGTATGTACCAAAACGGTATTCCTCTTTTATAGCTATTTCATACGCATTCATTACTTGTTCGTAACCGCCAAAAGCTGCCGTTACCATTAATAAAGTAGAATATGGCATGTGAAAATTTGCAATCAAACTGTCCGCCACAGTAAAATCATAAGGAGGAAAAATGAATTTGTTAGTCCATCCTTCAAAAGGCTTTAAATGTCCGTCCGTACTTACCGTACTTTCAATAGCGCGCATCACAGTTGTACCTACAGCGCAAATATTTCTGTTGCTGTCTTGAGCCGAATTGACAGTATTTACAGTTTCTTCCGAAACGAACATTTGTTCGGAATCCATCTTATGTTTAGTCAAATCTTCCACATCAATTTCACGGAAATTACCCAATCCTGCATGCAAGGTAATATAAGTAAAATTAATACCTTTTATTTCCAAGCGTTTCAACAATTCGCGACTAAAATGCAAATTAGCCGTAGGAGCAGTAACAGCCCCTTCGTTTTTAGCAAAAATAGATTGAAACCATTCGGTATCTTCCGACTTCACTGCACGATTGATAATACTCCGGGGCAAAGGTATCTCACCCAACGCATATAATGCTTTCTTAAACTCGTCGTGCGACCCGTCATAAAGAAAACGCAGAGTACGCCCTCGCGAAGTTGTATTGTCTATCACTTCAGCCACCATCGAATCATTCTCTCCGAAGTAAAGTTTGTTTCCTATCCTTATTTTACGGGCAGGATCAACTAATACATCCCACAAACGTGAATCTTCACTCAATTCACGCAACAAGAAAACTTCAATACGAGCTCCCGTTTTTTCCTTGTTTCCGTACAAACGTGCCGGAAACACTTTGGTATCGTTGAATATGAATAAATCCTTGTCATCAAAATAATCCAATATATCCCTGAATATTCGATGCTCTATCTTTCCCGTATCTTTATGAAGTACCATCAAACGTGCTTCATCTCTATATTTCGTAGGATACAAAGCTATCCTGTCTTCCGGCAATTTGAATTTGAATTTTGACAATTTCATAGTTATTGTAATTTATATGAATTCAATCTTGTATGTTACATTTCATCCTTCAACCACTCATTAAACTTTTCCACTTCCAAACACTGTTCCAAAGTTATTTTTCCTACACGAGTGCGAACCAACTTTCTCAAATGCGCTCCGCTATTCAGCGCCTCCCCAATATCACGTGCCAAAGCGCGTATATAAGTCCCTTTACTACACACTACCCGAATTTTTATTTCAGGCAGATTACATTCCAAAAGTTCTATCTCATCAATAACCAACAACTTGGGTTTTAGTTCTACTTCTTTCCCCTTACGAGCCAATTCGTAAGCATGTGCTCCATCCACTCTGCAAGCAGAAAAAACAGGAGGTATTTGTTCTATTTCTCCGACAAACGTTGCCAGTATCTCCTCCACCATTTTTTGCGAAATATGTTCCGTCGGATACAAAGCATCTATTTCTTTTTCCAAATCGTATGAAGGAGTAGTTGCCCCTAACCTAACGGTAGCAATATATTCTTTCTTTTGGTGTTGAAATTCTTCTATTTTTTTAGTTGCTCTGCCTGTACAAATTATCATAACTCCCGTAGCCAAAGGGTCTAATGTGCCTGCATGCCCCACTTTCAGTTTCTTTATTTTTAGTTCCCGACACAAAGTGTATCGTACTCGTGCCACTAAAGTGAACGAAGTCCACCCCAACGGCTTGTTAAAACAAAGAATCTCTCCTTCCTCAAAGTTCATCAAACAATCTTTAAATTGTATCCGGCAGCGAACATCACCAGAATGATTCCTCCAACTATAATACGATAATAACCGAACGTTTTAAAACCATATTTTGTTACATAACCAATAAAAAATCTAATAGCCAATAATGCCACTATAAAAGCTGTTATATTACCAATCACCAATGCCGGTATATTATTTGTCAATGCTCTCGTTTCCCCATTAAGAAAGAGTTTTACTACCTTATATCCCGTAGCGGCAAACATGGTAGGAACAGCCAAGAAAAAGGAAAACTCCGCAGCGTCTTTACGTGTCATTTTTTGTGCCATACCACCTACTATGGTAGCCATGGAACGCGAAATACCCGGTATCATGGCAATACATTGAAACAAGCCAATATTAAAGGCTTTCTTTTCCGTCAGTTTCACTCCTTTTTCTGTT
>SNRY01000071.1_pt1 | contig 42180 bp, 35 predicted proteins | sample 4693421 | NCBI WGS metagenome assembly SNRY01 (sample SAMN11003215, study PRJNA524138) | termite gut metagenome | isolation source: Bacteroidetes bacterial symbionts from single cell of protist host amplifed... | host: Streblomastix strix ... | reverse complement strand
GATAAATCAATCTGTTTCATCATTTCACGCGCGTATGACCATAATTGCTCAAACCCCGTAATCTTTTGTTGTAAAGTTTTACTCCGGGTAATGATTTTGAAATCGGCGTATTTCACTTTAATGGTAAGGGTTTTACCATAAAATTTTTCTTCATTCATACGTTCCATTACTTCTTTGGCTAAATGATACAACTCCACAGTTAACAGGGTGCGATTGGTTTTATCCTGTAGAAATGTGGTTTCATTACTGATGGATTTGGTAATCCGGTTCGGTTCTACTTCCCGTTCATCAATTCCCCGTGCATTGAGATAGAGGTTGTGTCCGGCTTTTCCAAACAGCTTGACGAGTTCCGCCCCCGAACGTTGCTTCAAATCGTATCCGGTAAAAATATGGTTTTCATGCATCTTTTGTGCGGTTACTTTTCCTACGCCGTAGAACTGCTCGATTTTCAGATTTTCAGCAAATCTTTCCGCTTCTTCAGGAGGAATAACGAAAAAACCATTCGGTTTCTTCCAATCGGATGCAATTTTTGCAAGAAACTTATTGACAGATACTCCGGCAGATGCCCGTAATCGGGTCTTTTCAAAAATCTTTTGCTGAATTTCTTTTGCTATTAAGCCGGCAGAGGGATTGTTTTTGTGATTAATGGTAACATCCAAAAATGCCTCATCCAGAGAAAGAGGCTCAACTAAATCGGTGTATTCCAGGAAGATTTCCCTGATTTGCGCAGAGACTTCGTGATATATCTCAAAACGGGGTGGAACAAAAATCAATTGCGGGCATTTGTTTCTTGCAGTCAGGGAAGGCATAGCGGAATGAACACCGAATTTACGCGCCTCATAACTGGCTGTGGCAACCACGCCCCGCGCTTCGGAATAACCTACAGCTATCGGTTTCCCGCGCAATGCTTCATTGTCTCGCTGTTCTACAGAAGCATAAAAAGCATCCATGTCGATATGAATGATTTTTCGCATATGCAAAAATATGATTTTTCTTGTAGTATAATGGCATTTTAATTATTTGACATATCTGAATTATTAACGGAAACAGTTACATGAGGTATAGCCAATAAAAGGTTTGTTTAAATGTTGGTTTTCTGTTGCTATATTTTTGAGGCTATCTCTTAAAAAACGTTTACGTATCGCTGTATGCTAAGGTACAATCGAATACTCTGTTAAAAACGCCGACTTCGGAGGCGTTTACCCCTTGCTTAAAGCAACGGGGCAAGTGATTTTCAGGTACTGAAAATATTTTGAGGCACTCAAAAAACAGGCAGCAGAAAGTGAAAAGGAGAGAAAAACAGGGTAAACAGTTCATAGTCAGAGATGTTTGTCTTCTTCTGTCTTCTATTGCCGAATAGGTAAAATGCCGATTTGGGCATATCAAAGCAGGAGTTCCGTTTCCAAACCGTTACCCATTTTGAGGGATCAAAACAGAGCAGACGGGTGTCATTAAATGGCGTGTTATGAAGGTGATTGTCTGCTGATTACATGGTTCAAATAACTCACAAAGAGAGTAATTTTATAACTTAAAATATGAGCAAAAATGAACTGTGAATTAAAGGTGTCATTCTACCTGAAAAGAGAACAAAGTAAAGAAAGAGTTACCGCAAATTTCAATCCGGCGTATCCGATAGTAGGGAAAATCATCATCGGTAAAACCATCGCCCAATTCAGCACCAAGCTGAAAGTTGAAGAACGCCTCTGGCATGTCAAATCAGGACGGGTGGCAGGCAAAAGCCATGCGGCTACCGGACTGAACCGCGAGATTAATAAAATTAATCTTAGTATCCACACGTATTACAGGGAAATTCTGGAGCGGACGGGCAAGGTAACAGCCGCCCAAGTGAAGAACGCCTTTCAGGGAATAGCCACCGCACAGAAAACCCTGATAGCGCTCTTTGAAGAAATGATGCAGGAATTTTATTCACGTATCGGCATTGACCGCGCAGCTTCCACCTACATACAGCACGAAGTGCTCCATAAGCAACTCAAATCCTTCCTTCGGGAAAAATATCAGGTAGAGGATATTCCTCTGAGTGAATTGGGCTTGCCCTTTATCGAAGCATTTAACTATTACCTCCGAGTAAAGCGCAAAATGAAACCGGGAACAGTCAGAGCCAGAATCGTCCTGCTAAACAAGGTAATCCGCCAAGCTTTGCACCGGAATTTCATCTCCCGCCCACCCTTTGAAGGCTTCGGATTGGATAAGCCTCAAGTTCAAAACCGCTCACTCTCTGCCGAAGAACTCAACCGACTAATCTCCACACCTATCAAATCCCCTACCCAAAGTTTTATCCGGGACCTGTTTATCTTCTCCACGTTCACGGGCATATCCTATGCCGACCTGAAAAAACTGTCTTGGAAAGATATTATTACCGAAGAGGACGGTAGCCGATGGATTTCTACCGACCGACAGAAGACAAAGACAACCTTCCAGGTCAAACTGCTGAATATCCCCATTCAAATCATGGAACGTTACAGGGGACTTGCCACGGGCGGCAAAGTCTTCCCGTCCATGAGTTTGGGACAGGTCAATGTAGGTTTGAAAAAAGTGGCAAAGAAATGCGGTATAAACAGAATCTTGACTTTTCACATGTCGCGTCATACGTTTGCCTCTCAGATTTGCCTTTCGCAGGGTGTTCCCATAGAGAGCCTGAGCCGGATGATGGGACACAAGAGTATTCATACCACTCAACGTTATGCACATCTCAACCCTGAGAAAATCGGAAACGATATGAAACAGCTCTCCCTGCGCCTTGCAGGCAGATTCACTCACTTGAAATAATCAGAAAAACAGAACAATCAAAAGTTAAAGATTATGCCAAACAATACAAACAATCAAAATAACAGAAGTACCTTCAGCATTTTGTTTTACCTCAACAGGAGTAAAACAAAGAAATCGGGCAAGTGTCCCATCATGGGACGTATCAGCGTGGACGGGGAAAGCACAGCCTTCAGTACCGGTTTGGATGTTCTGCCCCAAGGGTGGGATGCAGGAAGAGGTTTAGCCACGGGAAAATCCGCAGAGGAAACAGGCATCAACAAACAGATAGAGAGCTATAAATCCGAAATTGCCCGACACTATAAGGCATTGCTTGAAACCAGAGGTTACCTTACCGCCGAATCCCTGAAAAATGCCTTGCGGGGAAGCGGACTCAAACAGAATAATACCCTGACAGGGGAGTTTGCCGCTTTGGTTGAAGAAAAGAAACTGGCTGTGGGTATCCTTGTTACTGCTTCCACATACGTGAAATACGCTGTGGCTTACCGGCATTTGAAAGACTTCCTGCACCAAAAATATCATGCGGATGATATTCCGCTCGTGCAGGTTGATTTTACTTTCATTGAAGCCTACGCCTACTACCTGAAAATCGACCTTCAAATGGCTCCGAGAACTGTTAATACAAATATGAAACCATTAAGGACAACTATCAAACGGGCATCAAACAGAGGCTTCATCCGTCAAGACCCGTTCTTTGATTACCGTCCAGAGAAGATAACCGTCAAACGCCGCTGGTTGTCTATGGATGAGATAGAACGTCTCATGCGGGTACAGATGAAGCGGGCGACGGCTAACTTTGTAAGGGACATGTTCCTATTCTCAACCTTCACGGGCATTGCATACGCAGATTTGAAAAACTTACGGCAGGATGCCATCCAAAAACAAGCGGACGGTAGCTTGTGGATTGTCTTAAACCGTCAAAAGACGGGAACAGCATCCTGCATCCCTTTGTTGGACATCCCTATACGTATTCTTGAAAAGTATAAAAATACAGCCTTTGCGGGTGAGAACGGGATAGTATTCAAACTGCGGACATTGGAAAACACGGACATTCAACTCAAGAAAATCGCCCAAGCCGCCGGTATAGACAAACGGCTGACCTTCCACATGAGCCGTCATAGCTTTGCCACAACTATCTGTCTTTCGCAAGGCGTTCCCATTGAAACCCTTAGTCAGATGCTGGGACATCAGGACATCACCACTACTCAGATTTATGCCAAGGTTACCCGCACGAAAATCAACGAGGACATGACCCATTTAGCCAAACGGATTGAGGGAAAATATGAGTTGGCGAAATAGACTTGCAATGAGACTCTAAAAAAGGAAAAACTACAGGATGCAATCTTGTAGTTTTTCTTTGTTTATATAGACACTGATTTGGTTTACAATGCCTTCATTTCGTTCAACCACTTCAAAATCTCCGATTCCCGGTAGATAATCTTTCCTTTTATCTGAATATACGGAACAATCCCGTTATTCCGCCAATCCTGTAATGTCCGGGAAGAAATATGTAACATCTGGCAAACATCCCTGTTTGTCAGGAACTTTTCACCATTCAGATGTAGCGTCCGATTCTTCAGGGCTTGACCGATACCATCCAACATTTCATCCAATCCGGTGAAAAAAGAAACAACTTCGCTTGATTTGCTATTTAAGATTTCCATGACCGTCATTTTTTATTTGTGTTTTATTTGTGATTGACCGGTAAACCGCTCAATATCCGATGACTTGTAATAACATTTGCGTCCGATTTGAGAATAAGGCAACGTTCCGTTATCCCGGTAGGATTGCAAGCTGCGGGCTGAAATATGCAGAAGTCGGCAGATGTCGTCACTAGTAAGCCATTTCTCTTTGTCTAGATTCTCCCCGCAAAGGGCTTTCACCTGTTTGGCAAAGTCTTCAAAACGCTGTTTTATTTGCTCAAAAGTCTTCTTTTCGATGGCTGTTATTTCCATAACCTTATCTTTTTAAGTTACACACGTATATATCTGCTAATATCGAAATTGCTGAAATCATCCTCCTTGGAATCCTCGTTATCCAAGCGGTTCAGGATAGCCTCTGCCCTCTCTTGCGCACCACGAATTTGCAGGGTGAACTGCTTGAAAAGTTCCGTCCCGGCAATCCTGGTGATAATATGCCCGGCTTGTTGTTCTTCCCGCTTGTTTATCGGCTTTCCCCTGAGCGCTTTGGCAACCAGTTCAAATTCATCCATTGTTGCACCACTGTCGAAGCTTTCGGGATGCTCTTTTCCCCTTGAGGTCGTTTCCAAAAGAACCGTTTCTTCTTCCATGTGTACCTGATTGTTATTGGGAGGATATTCTTTTTCCATATCAATAGACAGAGACGGCTCATTTTGCTTGAGGTCGGCAAACTCAGTCTTCACATTCATACCTTTATCTTTCTCTTTGAGCTTGTCTTTATAGATATAGATGTGTTTATCAATTCCGTCATTTTCCTCTCCTGCTCTTTCAGCAGAAGAATCTTTATTTTCATTCCTTGGTTGGTATTTACTATCAAACCATTCCTTGAACAAGTTCCACAGGTTCAGGCAAGCCATGAAAAGACAAGCTACCACCAACAGGAATGCTCCAAATTTTTCCATGATGCTTAGAGTTTACAGAATTGGAAGCAGCTCATTCATGAAAATGTCCCAATGGCTACCCTTTAAAAGTGGCTTGTCGGGTGGAAATATCGTTGAGAGAAAAAGGCAGTCGCTTCCCCCGATGGATTGCTCCCTATCGTATCTCACACTTTGCGGGATACGGGTCTGCATAATGGAAACACCCAATTCGCAAATGGCTTTCTCATAATAATTAAACAGTTCCTGCTTCTCCTTTCCCGTCATCCTGTTCCAAAAGGGATGAATGCTTTTGAGTTTTATTCCGGGATTCATGGTTATCATCTCATGGATGGAAATAATAAAGGGCAGGGTGCTTTCCATATGGATGCGTGAGGTCGTTACCGGAATAAACAGGTAGTCCATATGGAAGAGGATTTCAACCACACTCTCGTTATTCACCGTTCCGGGCAGGTCAAAGAGTACAAGGTCGTACCGCTTGGATTCACTTGCCAGAAACTCACTTACCCTTGCCATTGCCTTTTCAGGCACGAAGGGAACAACAGGATAAGTCGGTTTATTCAGTTTTTGGAATAAAACCTCCGCTTTCCTCCGGTAGAAAGTATTCGCCTGCAACTGTTCCGCTTCCCGTTTGCGCATCTTGTGGATACTCCATTGCGGGTAGTCGCAGTCGATGACGGCTACATTGTATCCTTTTTCGTAATGCAGATAACTTGCCGCCAGTGTGGTAAAGACCGATTTGCCTGCGCCCCCCTTTTGTGTACAAAAGGATATATACACAGGATTTTTTTCTTGATGATTCGTGGAATTGTTCATACTGATTTTTATTAAATGGTTACTACTAAAATGGTTACTATCAAATTGATTACTCTCTGCTTTTTATAGGCTTGCGGATATTTTCCTCATAAATCCGGTTAATATCCTCTTCGTAGCGTTCGATATGATGCTTGACGATGTTATCCACCAGTCCGCTTACACTGAGTCGCTGACTACGAACGGAGCGGACAAGGGTTTGGAGTATCTCGTAATTGCCCCTGTCGATATACAAGCCTTGCCGGTTACGCAGTTCATTCCGGGTGAGGAATACACCTTCGTAATCTGCCGCTTTTGCCTGTCCTCTTTTTGCCGGTTTTTCTTCGACGGGTTCAGCTTCTTCGCTTGTTATTTCTCCTTGAGAGGCAGGAGATATGAACTTGGGTATATCTCCATCGCTGCCTGCTACCGATACTTGGCGGATAAATGCACCCGTATCAATCTTCACTCCGGCATTGCTGCCCGCTTTTCTGTCTGTACTGTTACTTTCCTTCATATTGAAATGTTTTTAATGTTATTGCCATTTACCTCTGCACCTGATTATCTATCCCCGCTTATCTGCATGCAAGCGGGCTGTTATCCCTGTTTTTAGCTGCGTATGGCTGCTTTTCTCCATACAAAGAAAGCCAAGAAAAACAGAAGGTTTTTTTCTTGGCTTTAGATGGCGTAAACTGTCTGCTACTGTCCGCTTATCAGGCTCTGTTATAGTCCAAACATCATTTAATTTTGTGAAATGGGAATGAGAAATGACCGGAAACATCCGATGTTTCAGATACGATTCCCCCAATAATGGGTAACCGTTCCGCATACCGTAATGTCCGCCAATCATGGCGGATTTTATTGTCAACAGACAATAGCAAGAAGTGTTTTTGTCAGCAAAAAATTCCATTTTTTCCTGCCCAAAACCTTTCTTGCTCCGCTCTGAAGCGGAGGGCGGTTGCTCCCAAGTCGCAACCTTTTAAAAAAGAAACAGGTAATGAACATTGAAAATGTTGGTAATGGAACTTCCCCGATAATGAGAAATTCGAAAAGAAGGGCAAGAATAAGTCAAAGAGAGGGCGTAAGCCGAAAATGGATAAGCAGAGTATTGTCTTACTCCAACAATGGAAGTAAAATTGCATAGGGTAGTTGAATCTACGGAACGCGAAAAAAGAAGGCGAGAGTGGAAATTCGGACAAAAAGCAATATCTTTACGGAATTATCCACTTTTTTGTTGATAAACAGAATTATATTTCGTGAATTTGTTGCAGATGAATCCCTGTAGCACTATCGGCGTATCGGTAATTTATTTGTGTAACATCGGTTATAAGGAACTTTTTATTAAGTACAAGACTAAAGTGGATAATTCCGAAAGATTTTATCAAGGATAACGAGATGGCAAGTAATGATAAAAATAAATGAATATAAACTCTGACATAAATATATTAGGAGGATTACCGGATTGGAATTTAATTAATGTTTTCCTCAAGGAAGATATTAAATCTATTCAATCATCTAAAGAAGAAATTAACTCTTATACTGCTATCAAAACGGATAAATCTGTCAAACGTTTTAAAAAAGCAATAACAGGCACATTACTTAACTTCAATAACGATAATGTAAGATTGTTATTTAGAAGTTTGATAGAAACAAAAGGAGTCAATTCTGATTTGCTTATTTTCCTTTTTTGGAATGCATCAGTTAATAATGAGTTACTTCATTATTTGAATGAAAAAGTTTTTTTTCCGGCTCTTTATACAGGGAGAATTTCTATAAAGAACGATGAGGTTACAGCCTGTATAAAAGAGCTTAAAAGTTCAGAGAACGACTTACAAGGATGGTCTGAATCTACAATAACAACTACTGCTTCAAAATACTTGACCCTTTTGAAGAAATTCGGATTAATGGAAGGCTCGATTAATAAAATAATTAATCATCCTTATTTATCCGATGAAATGTTTGTGGTTTATATTTATTGGTTGATTATATCAAGTAATATGCCTAATCTTTTAAAAAGCAAGTGGCTCCCATATAGTTTTACAGAGTTTCAGCCGTTTTTAGACAGATTAATGCAAAAGAAATTTTTTAAGTATTTTAATGTTATTTATATTGGAGATAATCTTAATGTGGAACCTTTAATTACTTATGAAAAGTTATATGACAGCATCCATAAATCCTGAACATACCATTAATCAAGTCAAGCAAATTGTTGAATCAAACAAACGTTCGGAGATTCGATTAAATGCCAATGGAGGAAATTCAATTCTATTAGTATGCGCTCCAGAACAGGAGCATGCGTTTATTACGAAATTACAGGAAATGTTGAACAATGAAGATTATGAACTGATTGACCTGAATGAGCTTTTAATTTCTTTTATTGAGAATTCCGGAGATATTAAAGAATTATTTGAATTGCTAAAAGGTTCCGTTCATCAAATCTTTAAATCACCGGAAGAAGAAATCGGAAATGATTTGTTTTCGTTGATTCTTTCGGCGATTGAGAATTCTTATTTAAATGACAAAATACCTGTATTAATTCACAACGGAGCTTTATACGGAAGTGGTATTGATAATATTCATTTGATGGAAAGTGAATTAGTGATGAAATCAAATAAACCGCTTATCATAGTTTATCCTGCCACTCAAAATGGAGACAAATTGATGTTTTTGAATTCACGTCCTGCTTCTAAATATAGATGTATGATTGTGTAATATAACTATATAATATTTAATAAGATGACGATAAAAGATATTCTTACTATAGACCTTTCTGAAGACATTAAAAATGTTATTGATTTAGAAAACGTATCTGAAAAAGAAATTCAATCTGAAATAGAGGGTTATATTATTACAGATGGGTTAGCAAAGGATTACGAGGATTTTGTTTCAACATACACGTCAAATAGATTGGAGACTGGCGTTTGGATTTCCGGATTTTATGGCTCAGGGAAATCTTATTTCGGCAAATTGTTAGGTTATTTGCTTAGTAATCGTATGATTGCCGGGACGCCAACGCGAGAAAGAATCCTCCAACGATTTACGGGTATTGATGATGAGGCATTAGTAAAAAGCACGTTGTCAAAGTTGGATGCAATAAATTCACGAGTCGTGTTTTTAGATATCGCCAAGCAGGATACTTCTAAAGGACTTGCTTATACATTATTTCGCAATTTTTTACATTCGCTTGAATTACCTGAAAATGAGCATGGTTTTTTCATGTATCAACTCATGCTGAATGATGGGCAGTCTGATATTCATGATTTTGTGTATAGTCATTTAAATAAAAATTGGAATGATATAAAATTTCGTTTGATTGAATATGCTAAAACTGCAAAAGAAATATTTATAAAAAAGGGTAATGCAGAATCTGATTATGATAATTTTATAACTACAATTAGGAGAGACATTGATCAGTTTAGTGCGGTTAGATTGAAAGAAGAGATTAGTAACTATTTGCACATAGTAAACGATGAAAAAATCGTTTTCCTTTTTGATGAAGCAAGTGAGGCAATCAATCAGCAAAAATTTTCTTTGCTTGATTTAGAAGGTATCAGTGAATCCTTATCTTCGTTGGGAGGTAGTGTGTGGACTATTGCTATTGCACAAGAGAAATTGGACGATGTAATTAATAACTCCAATGTTAGTAGGGCGCAATTAACTAAAGTAACCGATCGTTTTAAAACAAAAATCCATTTGGAAGCCACAGAAGTTGATGTGATTATCCGGAATAGATTATTAAAGAAAAAAGAAAATGGAATCCAATCGCTTACCAATCACTACAAAAATAATTCCGGTAAAATTTTAGATCATGCTTCTATTCATGGTGCCGGTATTAGCAGAACCGACACATCTGAGAATTACGCTACATACTATCCATTTTATAAATACCAATTTGATCTTTTACAAAACTTCTTATTTGGGACAAAAGGCTATGCTTCAACGAAAGTGGCTGCCAGAGGCATGATTATTACAACTTATGACATTTTAAAACAAGAAATGCAACATGCAGAATTATTTAATACCGTAACAGGCTGGCATATCACAAAAGAAGGTCAGCCACAACCCTCTGCCGGTTTGGTGAGTAGATACGATAATGCGGAACGAATTCTGAAAGAAGCTAATATTGATCTTTCAGGAAGAAAATTATTAGAAACAATTAATTTCTTATCCGAAGCGGAGGTTACCCCTCCTACTTTATCTAATATAGTTAAATCACATATTAGTGATCCTGATGATTATCACAAAACACAAGAAATTATTATTATAGCTTTAGAGGTATTGACTGAGGCTAAGATTTTACTGGAAACAAATAAGACATATCGAATTACTTCGGATATAGAACAACGATTATTAGACGAGATGAGTGGTTACACCGTACAAAGTTTTACTAAGAAGAAACAATTGGTTACTTCGTATAAAAATTCCAATTTATCGAAAACAATAAATCGTATTTCAGATAATGGTTCAGCATACGATTTTTATATTACAACCGATAATGATGATAAACTGACAAATCCTGCATTAAAATACCTAAAGATAAAAATAAAAAGTATATACAACTTTACAGACGATCGTTTTGCAGACGTTGAAACCTTGAAAGTACAACATCAAGGCGATAAAGATATTATTTGGTTAATACCTGATAATTCAAATTTTAGAGAACTAGACCGGCTAATTGATGAGGTGGAAAGAATTGGTTATTTGAAACAGAAATATAACAACTCGAATTCAGAAGAAGGACGGATTCTTGCCGGTTTTCTAACAGCTCGAGACGAAAAACAAAATCGGATTAAAGATTTAGTTGAAGATGCTTTAGTAAATTCTACGACCATTTACCTTTACAATACGCAACAACTTAATAAGGACAATTGGCAATCAATTCTGCAAACTCAACAAAAACAACTTCTTCAGAATGTATTCAGTAAACGTTTATCCTCTCAACTTAGTGATAGCGTAGCTGCTGCTGTAATAAAAGAAGCTAATAATACAAGACTGCATCAATATTTCGATACAAACGATTTCCATTTCTTTGATACCCATGGTAATTTTATAGGCGATAAACTGCGAGTTGTTGAGGAAATTCTTTACAAAACAAGAAACACCTTTGTAGATGGAGCATCGCTTGAAAAAGATTTAGAGATTCCACCAACAGGATTTGACTTTGGGTCGCTTATCTCAACGCTGGCGGCGTTGATGCGATCAGGGAAAGTTATAGCTAAACATAATGGAGTAGAAAAATTTTCATGGCGTGATGACGGAGTTTCTGTTATTTTCTCAACTGCCCGTGAGTTTCGGAAAGCTGCTTTTAAAGCTGTGTCAAAATCACTTTCGGCTGTCCAAAAACAACAGCTGGTACAAACACTGTTAGATATTGAAGTCGAAAGATTTATCGGAAGAAAAATAGACTTCAACACCAACGATTTTGATCTTGCAAATGCTGTTCGCGACGTCGCAAAATATTTTGTAGATAAGGTTGCCACTTTACGAAATAGTGATAAAGACTTTGATAAACTATTTCCAAAGATAGAAAAATGTAAAGATTCCTTGAGGAATCATACCGGAGCCGTAAGCGAAGCGAACTACATAGACAAAGCCGTTGAATTCTTAAATGTTACTGAATTGTTTTCCAAATCAATCAAGAACATTGAGAATGTTGAAAATTTTATTCGAAACAGCTTACCCCAAGTAAAAGAATGGAAAACTTTTGCACAAGCAGTAAATGATGAGTTGGCAAAAGCAACTGTAAATAATGCAAATATAAAAGACGATACAGCCGAATTTAATACTTTTTATATAGATGACGTCGTAAAAAACTACACAGTCTTACAAAAAACGGTGCAAAAAATAAAAGATGAATATCATAGTTTGTTTAGCGAAGCGATGAAAGATTGTGCCTCGAAATATAAAGAAATACTTCATCAGGTGTCCGATCTCATCAATGAAATAAATCAATTGCCCGAAGAATTGAACAACACTTCTTTATATGAAGCCAATACATTAAAACAATATGCTTCGCAACGTATCCAACCGGATATTTCTTTTGATTTTGATGTAAAAGACAAGCAAAGCCGATTTACCTATTCTGAGGCGCTTTCATTTATAGAACTGTATGATAGCAAAAAAACAACAATAGACATTATCCGAGCCGGATTAATTAAAGAGAAACCTGATGAAAACAAAGAAGAGATAAATCAAGACAAAAAAACACTAAAAACCTATAAAACAAATTTTCCTCCAAGAACAACAACTGTAGCCAAATATAGAAAGTGGCTGCAGCAAGAATTGCAAAAACTTGCCGGAGCTTCGGATAACGATAATATAGAGATTGAGTAAATATGAAACTGAGCGAAAACGTAGAATATATACGTCAACTGATTGATCGAGCTTTTCGAAACAGTTTGGGACGGATGGGTATTTCTGAGCAGCAACTGAGTTCGGTTGATATTGTTTCTGAAAAATACCGTAGCGATCGTAAGCGAATGGAAAACATTCGCGAAGTCTTTATGGTAGAAACCGGATCGGTAGCGGATGCTTATGAAAAATTAGTAGAGGAACTTACATTTACTCTATTCAATCGATTAGCAGCCTTAAAGGTTATGGAAGCCCACACTTTGCATCCTGAAATAATTACTCGTAGAGATTCACACGGAGGGCGATCTTTTGCTCATTTAGCTTGGCTAGAGCAAAATTCTCAAAGTAGGGACGAAGAAGCGGAAGGCTTACTTCCTTTTATAGAAAATCAACTTCAGCATTTGGCTGGCGATATTTCGTTGTTCAGCCCTAATCATCCTTATCACCTATTGCCTACAGCAATTGAGTTGTTGAATATTATCGAAGCATTCAATAAAGTAGAGGAAGACGAAGATGTGATTCAAAATTCGCAAATAGAAAATGAATCAATATGGAAAAGTGATGATGTATTGGGATGGCTTTATGAAAGTTATAACAACTATAAAAAAGCAGCGCATAAAGCAAGTGGAGATAAGACCGAATACCATAAAGTAAGCATTCAAAGTCAGGTATATACACCTCGTTGGGTGGTGAAGTTTTTGGTGGATAATAGTTTGGGAAAATTCTATTTGGAAATGTATCCTGACAGCGGGATTAGCAACAATTATAAAATAGCTAACCGTCCACAGGCACCATGCAGAGAGCGAAAACCTATACATGAAATTAAGGTAATCGATCCTGCGTGTGGATCGGGTAATTTTTTGCTTTATGCTTTCGATTTGCTATATGATATGTATATCGACCAAGTTGAAAATTATGGTGCAGAATACGATCAGGGAGATATCTCCAAACTTATTATTAAGCACAATCTTCACGGGATAGATTTAGATGACCGGGCAGTGCAATTAGCCCAGTTAGGCTTATACATCAAGACTAAGCGTAAAAAGCGAAATGTCAAGATTGATAGCTTTAATATTGTTAGTTCCGACTTCTTTTTACCTGATTATAATAAAGTAAAATCCATTTTTGAAGACGGTAATGTGGGTGACCGAGAGCGAAATATCATAGCAGGCCTATGGGGTGATTTGCAAGATGCTTACAAATATGGTTCATTGATTCGATTGGAAGAAAAAATGAACTTAAAATGGTTTGGTACAAAAGAAAAGAATGATCCGAATCAGCTTACTTTCTTTGAAGAGCAGGAACTCGAAGATTTTGAAACTTTCCGGATTTCATTTTTTACCAATCTCCAAAAAGCGGTTGCCCAAAATACCGCCAAACAAGGACTTACATTTCTAAATACCAAAACGCAAGATGCCATTAGCTTTTTGGCTTTACTTACACAAAAATACGATGTGGCTGTTGCTAATCCGCCCTATACCGATAGCGCAGATTTCGGGCTGGAACTCAAAAAATTTGTGGAAGTCAATTACAAAAAGCCATATAAATTCAATACCAATTTATATGCTACTTTTATTAATAGATGTTTCGAGTTAATTGAAGATAAAGGGAAAATAGCATTAATTCATCCATTGACTTTTATGTACATCAAGACTTTTGAAGATGTACGCAAGTTCATTATTGAGAAAACGCATATAAATGTTTTTGTAGATTATGGTTTAAGTAACCTTTTTGGTACAGTAATGGTTGATCCTGCTTTCTATGTTTTAGAAAAAGATGAATCAAAAAAACTGCCTTCATTGTTTATTTCGTTAGATCAGTACACAAGAACGCCTAATGAGAAATTCAAAAAAGACTTTTGCTTAGACTCATTAGATGATTTCGTTGAAAATCGTCCAAACAAACATAATATCACCCTTCCACAAGAAAAATTAAAAATCATTGATGGATGGCCTTTTATTTATTGGATAAGTGACGGGTTTAGAGAGAAGTTTAAAGAAAATATTATTGGTAAGATAGCGGATGTAAGAGCAGGTATTCAAACCTCTAATAATGATAGATTTTTGAGGTTTTGGTGGGAGATTGATTATAATGATATTATTGCAAGTGATTCTGACAGAGGAATGAAAAGATGGAGTAAATATTCAAAAGGAGGTCCATTTAACAAATGGTTTGGAAATCTTTGGTGTTTGATAGATTGGAAAAATGATGGTTCTTATCTTCAGAATTATCTTAAATCAGTAGGGCAAGATTTACATGCACAAGAATATTATTTTAAAGAAGGGATTACTTACTCTGCATCTGGGTCAAAAGGAATTTCATTTAAAGTATTACCTAATACTGCGTTGTTTGATATTGGAGGGTCATCTATTTTTCGGAAAAAGCAAATAACTTCTACTTCCTATTTGATTGGACTTTTAAATTCTAAACTTTTATTTTACGTAACAGATTGCTTAAATCCGACTGTTAATGTACAGCCACATGACTTAAAAAGAATTCCTTTTGTTCAACCTTCACCTAATTTAGAATGTACTATTTCTGAATTAGCAAATCAAAACATTGAAATAAAAAAGGAACTATGTTCCTATAGTATTATTGAAACCCATTTCTCAAAAAATCCATTAGTCGCATTTTCTGAATCTGCACTTAGAGATCGTTTATTAGTTTATCTTACTTATGAAAATGCTTCGTTAGCTCAAGTATTAATAAACGAAGCTATAATTAATGAACTTATCTTTGAAGTTTATGAACTCAGTCAAGAAGACCGAGAACAAGTAGAGGCTAAAACGGGCAAATCTATCGGCGCACTGCCTATAACGCAAGCCACTAAAGAGTTATTCATACAAGAACTGCAAAATCCGTTACCAATAGTACTGAAACATATTCAAAATTTACCTGTTATCCCATTTGATGAACAGCAAGTAAAAGAGATAAAAGATAGTTTTGCGTCACTTTATCAGAGTAATAACGATTTAGAAGAATTTTGTATCTGTCATCAACTTAATCCTATCAATGTGTGGTATTGGTTTAAAGAAGCAAATATATTACCTCAAGCACGTGCCGCAAAGATTACCCTAGAATTTTTAGCCGATTCTATCCGTACTTTGTTACACCAAGACGGAGATGGTATTATTCCATTGGTTGGTTTACCTGGAGAGGCGGTATTAATTCAGCGTTTGGAGCAACTTTGTTTGCAGAATGGTTTTACGACAGCTCAATTTATGCAACTCGATAGTCTTTTGGGTCGTCCTATCAACGAATATTTAGAACAATACTTTTTCAAAGACTTGAGCAATCATCTTAATCTATTTATGTATCTGCCTAAAACACCGTTTATTTGGCATCTAAGCAGTGGACAGCATCAAGGTTTTGAGGTCTTTGTTCTTATATATAAATGGAATCGCGATAGCCTCTTTAAGATTAAATCACAATATATTAGTTTTCGACAACAAAATCTAGAATATAGATTTATTCAGTTGCAAGATGTAAATACCGCACAGGCACAAAACGAAAAAGAAAAGATCCGCTATCAATTAGAAGAAATAGAATTGTTTAAAAATAAAGTTGACGAGCTGATCGCTGAAGGTTATGACCCCAAATTGGACGATGGCGTAGGTAAAAATATAGCTCCACTACAAAAGAAGGGTTTATTAAAAGCAGAAGTATTGAAATCAACACAATTAACAAAATATTTAAATGCTGATTGGTAAATCAGAGACTTTTAAATAGTCATAGAATATTTGAAGTGTTTCAAGATTATGAAGGTATTGATGTGGAAGACCGAGTCATAAAGTGTAATACGTTCCTAACAAATTTATCTTTAATTTAAAATCTTTTAAAGATGACAGATAAGTGGATATTGCAAGATATAGATAAATATATGGTTGAGGCAAAACGAATAGTAGTACTTGACCCATTGGAACAATATGGGTATTTATTGCCAATCATCGAGCAAAAATACACTGTACTTAAAACAGACTCAATGCTGCACGAAAAATGGCAAACAGTACAAGAAGAATTATTTCTGCGTTATGATGCCGAAAGTAAACATCGTAATAATAAAATAGTCTTTTATGTTACTCGTTCACAATCTCAAATGAGTTTTCTGTTCGATTACTGTTTTACACATGGTTGCATCGACCTTTCAAAACCTACTGAATGGTTACGTGAAAAAATATTTACTCATACAGGTTTGCAAATCAATATGGAAAATCCTTTATTGCTTATAGCCGCAAAACTGAGTATTGGTAAAGATATAAATTGGTGGAAAAAAATATTACAGAATTTGGAAGAATTAATTTCTATTGATGATAAGCTAATTCCGTTTTTAAGTAATCCGGAAAATTATTTTGATAAAACTGATCCTGATTTAAGACGTTTATTCGAAAAAAAACTTTTTGAGATGTTAGGTCAACCCTACATGCCAAAACCAGCTAAAACCTTAGCAACAGAAGTGGTCTACAGACTTTTTGAAAAGTTGTTGTATAATGATATTAATGCAGAATGGTTGAATTTTTACAACAAGTGGTTGGACAGCAATACCTATGCTGATACTTTGCAAAACTATATAGATGACTATAAAATAGATTCACAACTGAATTTTTGGGATGTTCACCCTGATCATTGTTTTACGATCATTGATAAAATTCAACTTGAACAAATTACCCGGAATTTTCGTGATACAAGTTTTGTAAGCAAAAAAATACCAAAGATAAAACTCAGATCAAAAAGTCGTCATGCGTCACGCTTTATTCCAATTTGGTGGACATCCGTACTCACTCTTCTTGAGTTTGACAGTAAGCCGTTAACATCTTGCAATAGTATAGAAAAGATTGTTGATTATTATACTACCCATTTTTATAAAGTAGACCGTGCTATTCGAGTTATTTATGAAACGTTTATTCAGGATGAAGCAATTGTTAGACCTTTGCAAGAACGTTACGAAAGTTTGAATCATGAACTTTTGCAACATTGGTTCGATTGTGCCGATAGTTTTAAAAGTAATCAACAAGCTTATTTACCTCAGGTATTTGCTCAAGCAAAGCCTAAAACCGCAGTTATTGTAGGAGATGGCGTTCGTTATGAAATGGCGGTTTATGTTGCATCTGAACTAAAAAAGAAGTTTACAATAGAACAGAATGTAATGTTAGCAGATATGCCTTCGGAAACCGAACACAATATGAGCGCTTTGTATGTTGGCGATAATAGAGTAATTGCTTTTCATAAAGACCGAGAAAAAACACTTTCAAAAATAAGCGGGAAAGATATAGTCTATATTAAACTGGAAGCTTTACATTATGGAATTGAAACGGATTATTTAGGGCTTACGTATAAAGATATCGATGATGTCGGAGAGAAATTGCAATTGGGGGCGCTGAAACTTTTCAGCGAATTTGAGAAAATTCTGATTGAGAAAATTCAACTCCTACTGAATATGGGATATCGTGAAGTTCATCTAGTAGCGGATCATGGGTTTGTCCTTACCGGTTTGTTAGATGAAGCAGACAAGATAGAGCCTGTAGCGACAGGGAAGAAAGATGTTCATGAGCGATTTATTCGCACGGTAGATAAACAAGAACAAACAGAATGGTTAATGTTTGAGCGACCTTATGATGATTATAAATATGTATATACAGCTAAAAATCATCGTCCATTTAAATCGAGAGGATTATATGGCTTCTCTCATGGAGGGTTTACACCACAAGAAATAATCATTCCTAAATTTATATTTAGAAAAAATGATAACGTTACTCAAAGTCTATATGTCGGGATTATCAATAAAAAAGATTTGACTGATGTAACGGGCGAATTGTTTGCTATAAAAATACAAGCAGCAGATAAAATTGACAATTTATTCAACGCAGAAAGAAAAGTACAGATTATTTTATATTCGGATAATATAAAATTCAATAGTGGCAATATTATCACTATCCAAACGGGGAATTCAAAATCAATTGAATTCTCATTTGATGGTAATCGTGAAGTAACCGCTGTACTGATTGATGCCACCACACAAGAACAAATAGATACAGTAATAATAAGAAAATCGAATGTCCGAGATTTAGGTGGTTTATTATAATATTCAGAAGCTATGTTAGTGTTAGACGAATTAGATAAAAAAGCCTTAGAGCATTTCAGAGGGTATGTTGTAAAAAAAGACCTTGTCGGAGTTATTAAAGGAGGTGCAAATGTACCTGCATTTGTGTTGGAATACTTATTGGCAAATACATGTAGCACTGAAAATGAAGAAAAATTAAAAATGGGGATGGAGAATGTAAAAACCATTCTTCGAAACCATTATATTAATCCTGAAGAAAGTACCTTAATTCAATCGAAACTAAGAGAAAAGGGACGCTACAAAATTATTGATAAAATTTCAGTCGAATTAGATTCTCAAAGAGACAGATACTGGGCTAATATTAGTAATAGCAACATTAAGAAAGCAAATATTGGTGATGATTTAGTGAAAAGCCACGAAAAACTTCTTTTAGGTGGAATTTGGGCTATCATTGAAATGGAGTACGACCCAATGATTACAGTAGGAAGCACTGTATATCCTTTCTTGATTCGTGATATTAAACCCATTCAGCTCTCATCTTTTGATAATTCAAAAATAGCAGAGAAGCGAAAAGAATTTTCAAAAGAAGAATGGAAAAAGCTATTATTACGAAGTGCAGGATACGAACCTTATAGTGAAGGATTAGATGATCGAAAACTGGATCTGTTGTTGTGTCGGTTAATCCCATTGGTTGAGTCTAACTTTAATATGGTTGAATTAGGCCCTCGTTCATCAGGAAAATCTTACATATATAAAGAAATAACTCCTTACGCAATTTTAATATCAGGAGGGCAAGGCTCTGTTGCTCAGCTTTTTGTTAACAATACAACCGGAAGAGTAGGAGCTGTCGGTTTGTGGGATGCCATTTGTTTCGACGAAAGTACAGATAAACTTTTTAAGGATAAAGACGCGATTCCGCTGATGAAAGATTATATGGAATCTGGATCTTTTTCAAGAGCTAAAGGAGGTGAAATAACTGGCTCAGCTTCAATCATTTTGAATGGTAATATAAATCTGCCGGTTGAAACTGTTTTACAAACATCTCATCTTTTCAGCCCATTATCTAATGAAGTAAATCATGATACTGCATTTCTGGACAGAATAAATTTGTTTCTTCCAGGATGGGAAATAACCAAATTTAGTCCTCAGAATTTTACTAATCATTATGGTTTCAGCACCGACTTTTTCTCTGAAATATTAAAATCTCAACGTAAAACAACTTTTTATGATGCTATCGACCAATATTTTATTTTAGGATCACATCTAAAGCAAAGAGACTCGAAATCAGTAAGAAGAATAGTTTCCGGTTTTATTAAATTGTTGCATCCGGATGGAAATTATACTAAAGAAGACATACAAGAATACGTGATTGTTGCTATGGAAATGAGAAGAAGGGTTAAAGAGCAATTAAAACGTATTGGAGGAATGGAATTCTGGGATACAAACTTTTCATACATTGACAAAGAAACACAAGATGAAATGTTTGTCGGATTGCAAGAAGAGAAAGGGTCATCGTTAATTGAATCTAATCCTTTATCACCTGGTGTATGTTATACAGCAATAAGTGATGGAGAAAACAACTCTATAGTAAAGATAGAAGCAGTTGTTTTGAAAGGTTCCGGAAAACTTAATGTAACGGGTAGTAGTTCGAATGAAATGCGTGAGAATATCAAAAATATATATAATTATCTTCGAGCAAATGAACGAAGCATATTGAATGAACAACATTCTTTGTCTAGCTATGATCTGAACATACAGATAAGCAATTTAAGGGGTGCTTGTACAAGTAGTGGAATTGGTGGTGCAGTCTATATTGCTATTATTTCTGCTATTTATAAACGAAATCTAAAGTCTGGGTTGGCAGTATTAGGTAATATATCAATTGGAGGCGCTGTTGAGAGGGCTTTGAATTTTGCTGATAAAGTGACTTTGTTATCAGAAAATGGAGCAAAAACAGTATTAGTACCAATGGATAATCTATCGGAGATAAGTATATTACCAACCTCTATATTAGGCAAAACAGACGTTCCATTTTATGGTAATAGCCAAATGTTGTTACAGAAAGCAATATTAAATGAGTAGTAAAAAACAATTCCTCTATTCCGAATAAAACCACATTTTGTTATCTTTGCCACGAGTTATTTGAAACAATGGTAAAGCAAAACGGAGCATAGCAAAGTAGCTCGCTCGTTTCTAAACTCAGCACTAAAAATGCGAGAATCAGAAAAACGACGTAAGTATCTGATATACCAGTGATAACTTCATTATTCTTCTCTCCGCTGCAAGCAGTAAAAAAGCAAGATATTGTGTATTTAGGAAAGCTTTCCGTTACGAATACGTTACCTGTTTTAAACTGTGTCAACCCATTCAAACAACGAATTTTCCTCTAACAGTAAACGGTTTGGAACGAATTCGACAAACAAAGCTACGCTCTGTTCGTTTTATACTCTGAATGCGTTTCCTATTCACTAATTCACAATATTTTGCGTATCGTTGGTTAGCTCTATAACAGTTAATTTTAGAACCTGTAAAAGAGTTAATTATGCAAGAAGTAAAAGTAAGTTTCTACCTCAAACGCAATGAGGAGAAAGCAGACGGAACAGTTCCCATCCTGGGACGTATCCGCATCGAAAAATCAATGGTACAGTTCAGTGCCAAAGTTTATGTTCCTGTATCCCTTTGGGATACCACTTCGGGCAGAGCTATCGGTAAAAGTAAAACAGCTTTATCCATCAACGCAACGTTGGATAAGACATGCGTAGCCATCCATTCCGCTTATCGGGAACTTTCGCTAAAGAATAACAATGTATCAGCTTTGGAAGTCAAAAATGCTTTTCAAGGTATTGCATCCGAACAGGATACCCTTGTCAAATACTTTGAGGCTCATAATGAGAAATTCTTACAAAATGTAGGTGTAAACCGAGCAGAAGGAACTTATAAGCGTTTTCTAACCTCTCTTAGTCACTTGAAACGTTTTATGCGAAAGAAATATAATATATCCGACATACCATTTCAGGCATTGACTCCTTCCTTTGTTACCGATTATGACTATTACCTGCGTATTGAACTTGGTCTTGCTTGCGGAACAATAATCAATACAATCGTTCATCTGAGAAGAATCATTAAAATAGCGATAAACAACGGCTTGGTTCGCTCCGACCCGTTTATTGAATACAAGTACATTGTCCAAGAGCCTGTACCCAAATCACTGACTTCGGATGAGTTGGATACACTGATAAAAGCAAAACTGTCTCGACCGAATCTGAATTTCATTCGGGATATGTTCTTATTTTCCTCATTCACAGGCATTGCATTCAGTGACATGCGGAATTTGACAGCCAAAAATATTTCCAGAGCCGAAGATAGAGTCTGGTGGATTCATCTCAATCGTAAAAAGACAGGAGTACCCTGTCATATTCCATTGTTGGAAATACCTCTTCAACTCATCAAAAAATATCGGGGAATAGCCAAAGAAGGAAAACTGTTTCCAATGATTAGTTGCAGTAAAACCAATATCTACCTGAAACGGATCGCTAAGGAATGTGGTATAAACAAACGAGTCACCTTCCACATGGCACGTCACTGCTATGCTTCGGTAGTTACACTCTCACAGGGTGTTCCACTCGAAACAGTAGGTGAACTGCTTGGACATACCGATTGGCGAGCCACCCGAATCTATGCACAGGTCAGCAATGATAAAATCGGAGCAGATATGCAATTGCTAAACAAACGCTTGTCGGGCAAATACGATTTTGAGGGGAGTAACTCTGCTGATGTAGTATTGTAATTTATGGAGGAAAGAGAAATGAATGCAACAAAGAACAAGAATAAAAACAACACGAAAAGCACCGTTTACAGCACTTTTGCTGTTTTGTTTTACATCAATCGACAAAAGATAAAGAAAAACAGCAGGTGTCCGTTAATGGGCAGAATATCCATCAATGCGGAAATGGCTCAGTTTTCTGTCGGGATAGATGTCGACCCGAAACTTTGGGATGCAAAAACTTATCGTCTGACAGGCAGAAGCCGTCATGCATCCGAAGCAAACTATCAGATAACACATTTGACCGAAAAGATTCAGCGGTATTATAAAGAGATACTTGATGAACAGGGATATATTACAGCAGAGCTGGTCAAAAATGCCGTAGGTGGTATTGGACGGAAGAAAGAAAATCTCTTGGAACTCTTTCGGGAGCATAACGAAGAATATTCCAAACAAGTAGGTATTACCCGTTCTGCTGAAACTATGCGAAACTATATTTCGGTGTATAATCAAACAAAAAGTTTCTTACGCACCCACTATAATGCGGAGGATATACCACTCCGACAATTAGAATTGTCTTTTATCGAAAAGTTTGATTCGTTTATGCGTATAGAACAGGGATTTACGGCACATACAGTTTCTTCCTATACAATTATGTTACGAAAGATAATCCGCAGGGCAATCAGTCGAGGAATATTGCACAAAAATCCTTTTGCCGGCTATATACCCGAGCAACCACCCTGTAAACGCAGGCACATGACTCGCGAAGAACTGGATAAATTTATGAATGTTTCGATAGCCTCCAAACGTGTATGCCATACTCGTGACATGTTCATCTTTGCGACATTCACAGGTTTGTCGTATGCGGATATGCGCAATCTATCAGAAGAAAATATCCACCAAGAGCAAAACGGCAGCCTTTGGTTAAAGATAAAACGGCAAAAGACTGGCAGTAAATGCAATATTCCACTATTGGATGTACCATTACAAATCATGGAGAAATATAAATCAGAGCGAAAGGGAAGCAAGATTTTCAATATGATAACCCTGTCATGCATGGAAGTTAATTTGAAAAAAATTGCGAAGCTATGCAAGATAGAAACACGGATTACCTACCATCAAAGCCGACATAATTTCGGAACACTTATCACGCTCTCACAGGGAGTTCCGATGGAAACTGTCAGTCAGATGATGGGGCACAAGTGCATTAAAACCACCCAGATTTACGCCAAGCTAACACGACAGAAGCTTAATGAGGATATGAAGAAGTTAAGTAGCCGTATTGGCGGGAAATATAAACTGGAGGATTATGCAGAAAATGACAATGAAACAAATCAATGTAAAACAGTGCAATTAAAACCAAACAATCATGGAAAATAGAAAGATCATTCTATCAGATAATGGAACAGTAATCGTTCCGAGTGAAACAAAAATGAGTATTTCTGAAATTGCCGACTTGTTTGGTATTTACTATCAGACAATCAAGAAACTTATTCAGGATATTGAGAAACAACGTTCAACGGAACGAAGTGTAGTTAAATCCGGTGTTGCTGGTGGAGACTATTCGGGGAGTTGTACAGTCGAGGGTTCAAAAATATATCCTTATTATTACGGTTTAGAGATGGTTATTGCCGTTGCTCTTTGCGTACAGTCGGCAAAGTCGAAACTTATTCGGGAATAGTTACTCAAAAAGGCAGTAGGAACAAATGTTCTCCGAATACCTGAGATGCAGATGTTCTCCATTAAAAAGCCGAGTTTGGATTGATTAGAAACGAGGAAAAGATTTAAAAATTCAACGACGGCAGACTATCCCAATAGTCAATCGTTTTGATTTAAACTTCTTCACAAGCAAAGTATGTTGTAATCCATACTTCTAATGGAACCTTAGAGTCCATTTCTCAAATATTTAGTATTTTTGTGATCGCATATGCTAAGACGTAATTAAAGCAGATACGATTATGAGGCGAGACGAGAGGGACAAACATACAGGATGCAATGCATCCGAGGTATATAAACTGAACATATCCGGTCAATGGAAGATAATACATACTCATTGGTCTTTTGTTTTGACTCAACAGTAATACAACAGATATGAAAATGCTAAAACTTGGAGGTTACATCAATATACTGATAACCATTGTTCACATTATTTGTTTATTCAATGCAGAATACTTCTTTGAAGTTACGGGAGTTGGAGAGAATATGAGAAAAAATGCAGAGATACATCCTTTTCTACCCTATGCAATGACAATTTTTGTAGCTATCATTTTCTTTATATTTGGCCTGTATGGACTTTCAGGTGCAGGCAAAATAAAGAAATTACCTTTATTGAAAGTGGGAATATTTACCATTGCAGCTATCTACCTAATACGTGGAGTTGTAGGAGCAGTTGTCAATATCGGTTTTGAGCCCTCTTTTCAATGGCATCACTTACTATTCTCAATCTGTGCCTTGGGGATTGGGTTATTTTATTTACTGGGAGGGCTAAAAAAATGGGAATCTGATGAACATGGGAAAAGAGAATAAATTATCGTACCGCCTCCCTTGAAATAGTAAATATAAAGAAGAAAAGTAATAGAATGAATGTCGATTTTATAAACATAACACAAGAAAACCTTGCTAATGAGCATTTATGCTGTATTATTCGCAGCAGAAAGTCCCATTCCGGTATTGATGCAAAAAGGAAATGGATTTCCGAACGGTTAAATGAAGGTCATGTTTTTAGAAAATTAAATGTTAAAGGTACAGTTTTCATCGAATATGCTCCTCTTGAGAAAGCTTGGATTCCCATAATCGGAGACAATTACTATTATGTGTACTGTTTATGGGTTTTAGGCGATTATAAGGGAAAAGGTTATGCAAAAAAGTTGATGGAATATTGTATAGCCGATGCAAAAGATAAAGGTAGATCCGGCATTTGTATGCTCGGAGCAAAAAACAAAAAGCTTGGCTCTCCGATCAATCTTTTGCGAAGAATTTTGGTTTCAAGGTTGTTGATACTACCGATAATGGATATGAATTACTCGCACTTTCTTTTGATGGAACGACACCGGAATTTGCACAAAATGTTAAGAACAAAACGATAGAGAACAAAGAGTTGACAATTTATTATGATATGCAATGCCCTTATATCTATCAAACTATTGAGATGATAAGACAGTATTGTGAAACAAATAATGTTCCTGTGTCTTTAATTCAAGTAGATACACTACAGAAAGCAAAGGAATTACCATGTGCGTTCAACAATTGGGCGGTATTTTATAAAGGAAATTTTGAGACTGTGAACTTGTTAGGTATCGACTATTTAAAGAAGATTTTGAAGAAATGACTAAACGACAATCTGAAAACAGTTAAAAATTCAATGACGGCAGGCTATCTAAATCAAAGCCTGCCGTTTTTTTGTATTTTTATATTCCTTATTTCAACTGAACACAAATATAAAAGCAGGGAATAAAATGCCAAGACTAAACAGAGTATTTTGCCAAATCTTCCTTTTTCGCACACGAAAAAGTGTATTTACAAAAATAGTCTTGTCTAATTTATTCCCTTGCTGTTTTAGGATGTTTATCAGTTGAAAAAGGGGAAAATAATCATGTAGAGGGATGGGAGGAGCAAACTACTTTCTGAAACTCGCCTTGTAGCCATCTTCCAGCAGCTTTTCAATATCCGACGAACGATACAATATCTTACCGCCCAGTTTGATGTATGGGATTCTCCCCTCGTTACGATAATCTTGTAGACTTCTCCTGCTTAGTTTTAGTTTTTTCGAGAGTTCTTCATCCGTGTAAAAACTCTCTCCGTTCAGGGTAGGCTTGCGGACAGGAAACAATCGCTCCATTAGCGAAGCCAGCCGATCCAATGATAGAAAAAATGATTTTACCCGTTCATTGTTCTGCGGTGTAATTAGTTGATTGCTCATAACTTTGTTTTTTTTATTGATTTATGTTCTACTCTGTTTAACATTTCATGTAACTGCCCCAGCCTGTAATATACAAGCCATAAGGGGACTTTTTTGACTTTATCTTGCTCCGTTTCATACCCATACCAATAGAGTAGCTCCCTTCATCCGAATCAATTTCATAACAGGAAAAATTTCCCCGTTCCGCTTCTTTATCATAATAGTAGGCAAGCAGGTAGTAGTTGCCGTCATATCCTTGATAGATATATACATCGGGATTGCCGTTGACACTTTCCCATGCTCCCAGCCATTCTGTTGGAAAACACCGATAGTTTTGATATTCTTCCATACTTACAGTTCCTTTCCCTGATGATTGGCTTGTTTACGCTTTTCTTCCACCAATGGAAGTACTTTTTCTATGTCTTGGGGCTTATAGTAGGTCTTATGATTGATCTGCGAATATGCCAGCGTTCCGTTGTCCCGAAGGGTTTGCAGGGTTCTAGGCGAAATATTTAGGAGCATACATACATCCTGATTATCCAACCATTCACTTTCCTTGTTACCATACAGACGGCACAAGTGTTCCATTTTGGTAGCGAAACTCTCAAATTTGGAAAGCATCGCCTCAAATGTTTTTGCTTCAATATTTACTATCTCCATATGCACTATATTTTTAAATTATTATTCCTATTTGTTCCAAAAGTAAGCCTTTCAATTATCACATTCCAACCGATAGATCCCTTTGCATCCACATGTTGTATTTTACTCATAAACAGGTAAATTAAACTGTGATAACTTCATTGTTCTGCTGCGAAGTAAAAAAGAAAAACACAACCTTTAATGAACATTTAGTTCGGTGGCAGTCAGTGGCATTGATTTGGCCGCAAAAGGCATCGCCTCTCCCTAATTTTTCTTTTCTTCCGATACGAAGTAAAGCAGAAATATTTATCCTTCAATGCCTTTTAAATCGGGTGGTAGCTTGTGGCAGGGATTGTCTATAGTGTAATTCTATTTTTCTCATTTTAAGACGCAAAAGCAATTTCTATTATGACTAGAATGTGCATTTAAATTTCTAAAAAAGGCACATCGTTTTAATACATTATATTTAGCTTGTATAGTTCAATTAGATGAGCAAAATACAGCAGTCTGCACTGCTCACACATTCGACACAGTAGAAAGATATTGCAGATTACTCCATACAAACCAACTCTGTTAATACTGCTGATTAATAGTTGTTTATTTGCTGCCGACAATCGGTTTTCCATCTATTGGAGAATCATACTATTTACATTCTAAACATCAATTTCTATGAACAGTAAACAAACTGACAACGGTCAGCAGAAAAAGACAATGCCCGAAGATTGGTCGCCTGTACCTTCGGTTGGAGGGAAACCCAGCACCCCAAAATCAGATGATGAAAACAAGAACGACCTTCTTAAAGAATTTCTTGGGAGAGAAGATTCCAATGCAATGGGTGCTGCTGCGAATAAAGAGAACACCAATAGGGGGATTGGACAAAGTATCCAAACAGAGGATAGGACTCATACAGAGGATAGTTTGCAAACAGAACCAGTGCTAGATACACGTTCCTCGATAAAACGGATAAGTAGCAAGCAGCGTAAAGAATCGTTAGACGAATATCAGCAAACATTTCTTTCTGCTCCAAAACTCGAAGACCGCAAACCCGTATTTATAAGTCGTGACGTTCGTGACAGGCTGGATGATATTGTTCGCAAGTTGGGAGGACGAAGAATGAGTGTGTCGGGCTTTATCGAAAACCTTGCCCGTCACCATTTAAATATTTATCGGGATGACGTGGAGATGTGGAAGAAGCTCTAAGATTTGGCTTCTGTCCATTGTAAAGTAAGTCTGTATAGTGTAACAACTTAGCTTTTCAAATGGAACATAGATGTTCATGTAGCGGAGCGAGGTTATGTTTTCATTACATGAAAACCCTCGCTTTGGCTTATCAGCCAAAGGGGAAACCACTCCCGTTGGTCGCAGTTTCTGGTCGCAGACCCTTTTATTATTGCTTTAAGGCAAATAAGAATCCAAAGTTTTGAATCAGAATAGTAACGATAAGAAGAAAGGAGGACGCCCCAGGAAAAGCTCCGTTACTCGCAAAGACAAGACCATTGCGGTCTGTTTTTCCGAGCCGGAGTTCTATGCTATTCGCCATCGGGCAGCCAAAGCCAATCTTCCGCTTAGTGTCTATTGTCACGATGCAATTCTAAACGGTGAAATAAAAGAACCGCTCAAAAAAGAAGAACTGGATATACTTCGAAGCCTCTCCGATATAGGAAATAATCTGAATCAGTTAGTGAAAACCTCCAAGTTTTTAAGTGTAAAACGGCTTGAAAATATGGCTGTCCCATTACTGGAATCGATCCAAAATATAATAAACAAGCTGTCGAATGATTGGAAAAATAGTAAAAGGAAGAAGTTTTAAGGGATGTATTTCGTATGTTTTAGGTGATAAGGATGCAAAGATTCTATCCGCAGAAGGAGTGTTGGAAACGAATACGACTTCCATTATCAACAGCTTTTACATGCAGAGCCTGATCAATCCAAAGCTGTCTAAATGTGTCGGGCATATACCCTTAGCATTCTCTCCCGATGATAAAGAACGGATGACAGACCAGTTTATGGAACGGTTAGCTAAAGAATATATGAAGTTGATGGGCATAGAGAATACGCAATACATCGTTGTCCGACACAACAATACCACTCATCCACATTGTCATATTGTGTTCAATCGGGTGGATAATGACGGCGAAACCATATCTGATAAAAATGACCGATACCGTAACGAAAAGGTCTGCAAGCAGCTAAAGGATAAATACAATCTGACTTATGGGCAAGGAAAAGACAAGGTGAATGTTCAGAAACTAAAGGGAGCGGAACAGACTAAATACGAAATCTACCATGCGATTAAAGATGCCCTTCCTAAAGCCAAGAGCTGGAAACAGTTTGAAGAAGCCCTAAAACAAAAAAGCATATCCATAGAGTACAAACACAAAGGACAAACAAATGAAGTACAGGGAATTTCATTTAAGAAAGGAGAGTATTCGTTCAAGGGTTCGGAGATAGACCGGAAGTTTAGCTACTCTAAGCTGGATATAGTACTCAGAGATAATAACCATTCTCAGGAACAGCAACAATATGAACAACAGCGAGTAACCCCACCGAAAGAGGCAGGAGCTAGTTTGATAGAAAATGCTGTATCAGGAGTAGCCGATGCAGTATCATCTATAGGCGGTTTATTTGATATACATCCGTCTAATTACGATATGAACGAAGCGGAAGCCTTGCTGCGGAAAAAGAAAAAGAAGAAGATCAAGAGACCAAGACTTTAGAAATAAATTATTAACAACTTAAAACAGAAAAAATATGGCACAGTCAGTATCAAACGATGCACTTTGGGAGAAACTCTCAGAGGTAGATAAGAAGTTGGAAAAGCTCTCCGAATGCCAGAGGATATCCAATTTAGATAATGAACAGGCAATCATCAAGCCTGACTTTCAGAAAGAAAAAGACGAAATTGTTTTTAAATTAGAGAGGTATATTCAAGGGTTGGGGACACATTGTGATAAACATTTCAAAGTTATTCATGAAAATATTGAGCTGTTAGAAAAGGATACGGAAGGCGTATATAAGATACTCTCTTGTATGTCAGCTATACTGAAAGAACCACAAGAGCAGTCCGCAATAAAGCCAGATGATAAAAAGTCCTATCTGGATTTCAAATTCTTCAAACTATGGAAATCGTCTTTGGTGATTGCTATCCTTGGCTTGCTGGTGTTTATTCTGACATTATTTTGCATGAAGCAGCAGAATGATTATGTGTTATTGATGGAGGAACACTATAGGCAATACATTGAGGCTAAAGAGATGGAGTCAATGAGTAGAGAATAATCCCTCACATTCAGAATCACATAGAACAAATTTCACTATATTTGCACAATGTGATTTGTAATGAATACTCAAATGAATCGAATAAAAGAAATTCTTGATGAAAAAGGTATAAAACAAACTTGGTTGGCAGAAAAACTGGGTAAAAGTTTTAATATGGTGAACGCCTATGTGCAAAACCGCAATCAACCCCCGATAGAGGTTTTATATAAGATTGCTGAGATATTGAATGTAGAAGTAGCCGATTTGTTGGTTGCAAAAAAGAATATAAAGAATTAAAATGACTAAAGAGAGCCAAATAGAAGAAAATCTGATTAAGCAGCTAACAGGGCTTAAATATCTCTATCGTCCTGACATAGTGGATAGAAAAACGCTTGAGCAGAACTTCAAAAGCAAATTTGAAGCACTCAACCATGTTCGCCTTTCTGACAGCGAATTTCTACGGCTTCGGGAAGAAATCACCAATCCTGACGTGTTCGCAGCTTCTAAAATGTTGCGTGAAAAACAATACTTTCAGCGTGAGGACGGAACGCCTTTGCATTACACGTTGGTAAACATCAAAGATTGGTGCAAAAACGACTATGAAGTCATTCATCAGTTACGTATCAATACGGAGAACAGCCACCAGCGTTATGATGTTATTCTTTTGATTAATGGTTTGCCTGTGGTGCAGATCGAGTTAAAGAAATTGGATGTTTCGCCGCGAAAAGCCATGCAGCAAATAGTGGACTATAAAAACGAACCTGGCAATGGTTACGGAAATTCACTGCTTTGCTTTATGCAATTATTTATTGTGAGTAATGGAAGCAGAACGTTGTATTTTGCCAACAACAGAAATCAGCACTTTGCTTTTAATGCCGACGAGCAATTTCTTCCGGTGTATGAGTTGGCAGATATAAATAATAAGAAAATTAACAACCTGTACGACTTTACTGATACATTCCTAAAAAAGTGCAGACTTGGAGAGATGGTTAGCAAGTATATGGTGCTGGTCGAAAGCGAACAGAAATTGCTCATGATGCGTCCGTACCAGATTTATGCAGTAGAAGTCATTATGGATTGTATTCTCCAAAACAGAGGAAACGGTTACATTTGGCATACCACAGGAAGCGGTAAAACCCTTACTTCTTTCAAAGCTTCTACGCTGATGAAAGATAATCCTGATATTGAGAAATGTTTGTTTGTAGTCGACCGGAAAGACCTCGACCGCCAAACCCGTGAGGAATTCAATCGGTTTCAGGAAGGGAGTGTGGAAGAAAATACCAATACCGAAACATTGGTAAGGCGTTTACTCTCTACAGACTATGCCGACAAGGTAATTGTTACCACCATCCAGAAATTGGGATTGGCTTTGGATGAAGACAGCAAGCGCAACAAAGCAAAAGAGAAAAATGGCACGGAAACCTACAAACAGCGTTTAGAGCCTTTAAAAGATAGCCGAATTGTTTTTATTTTCGATGAATGTCATCGTTCACAATTTGGTGATAACCATCAAGCAATAAAAGAGTTTTTTCCGAATGCGCAATTATTTGGTTTTACAGGTACTCCCATCTTCGAAAAAAATGCAACTTATATTTTGAGAGAGGGAGAAGAAGCAAAATACAAAGAAACGAAAGATTTATTTGAGCATGAATTGCACAAATATACCATTACCCACGCCATTGAAGATAAAAACGTACTGCGCTTTCACATTGATTACTTCAAAGGCAACGGGTCTCAAAAGCCAAACCCCGGCGAAGCTATTGCGCAGCAAGCGGTCGTGGAATCTATTTTAGAAAAGCACGATGGTGCAACCAACAACAGAAAGTTTAATGCGATTCTGGCTACGGCTTCCATCAACAACGCCATCGAATACTATCGGCTATTCAAGGAAATACAGAAAAAAAATCGGAACGAAAATTCCAATTACATCCCGCTGAATATTGCCTGTGTGTTTTCGCCTCCCGCTCAGTTAATTACAAAGGATGGCGATCAGCAAAGTCAGAAGAATGTAGCGGACGTTAAGCAGCTTCAGGAGGATTTGACTCAGGAAAAAGAAGACAACAAACAAAATCCCGAAGAAAAGAAAAAAACGTTGACGGAAATTATCGCTGATTACAATAAACAATATGATACGAATCATAGCATCAATGAGTTCGATTTATACTATCAGGATGTACAAAAACGCATCAAAGACCAAAAATACAGCAATAAAGACTATCCCCATAAAAACAAAATTGATATTACGATAGTGGTGGATATGTTGCTTACGGGTTTTGACAGCAAATACCTGAACACCTTGTATGTAGACAAAAACCTGAAATACCACGGACTGATACAGGCTTTTTCGCGTACCAACCGCGTACTGAACGATTCTAAACCATACGGCAACATCTTAGATTTCCGTTCGCAGCAGGATGCCGTGAACCAAGCTATTGCGCTTTTTTCCGGTGAAGATAGCGGACAACCCGGTGAAATTTGGTTGGTTGATCCGGCTCCTGTAATGATTGAGAAATACAAAGAAGCCGTAGAAAAGTTGGGCGTGTTCATGCAGCAACAAAACCTTGTTTGTCAACCACAAGAGGTCTACGGATTGAAAGGAGATGCGGCAAGAATTACCTTCGTGAAAAACTTCAAGGAGGTGCAACGCATTAAAACACAACTTGACCAATATACCGATTTAGACAAAGAACAAAAGACTGCCATTGAAAATATTTTACCCGACGATATGCTGCAGGAGTTCAGAAGCTCATACATAGAAACGGCTAAGCAGTTAAGAGAAATACAACAGGAAGAAGGTGAAAAAGCACCGCCCGAAATCCAACAACTGGATTTTGAATTTGTGTTGTTTGCCTCGGCTGTGATAGATTATGACTACATCATGAACCTGATTGCCGACAGTACACAAAAGAAATCGTCTAAGCAGAAAATGACCAAAGCACAGGTGATTGGGTTACTTAAATCGAATTCCAACTTAATGGATGAAGAGGAAGACTTAACCGAATTCATTAATGCCTTGGATTGGACAAAAGGCTATAGTGCCGATGAGCTGAAAACAATGTTCGATGCGTTTAAAGATGATAAATACAACAAAGAACTGGCTACCATTGCCCACAAATACGGCCTGAAAACGGCAGCCCTAAAAACCTTTGTAGAAAAAATTATGAACCGGATGATTTTTGACGGCGAAAAGCTTACCGACTTATTGGAACCATTAGAACTAAGTTGGAAGGAACGCAGAGTTAAAGAATTGGCTTTGATGGAAGACTTAGTACCGCAGTTAAAAAAATTGGCACAAGGGCGTGAAATATCAGGATTAGCAGCGTATGAATAAGAAGAAAGAATTAATTCCCAAATTGCGTTTCCCTGAGTTTGTGAATGAGGGGGAATGGAAATTAAAACAAATAGGTAATATTGCAATATCAGAAAGTTCAAGTATGGTATTGAATAAACTTGAACTTAAGCCGAATGGTTATCCTGTCTATGGCGCAGACAGCATTGTGGGATATATTGATAATTTTCAGCAAAGTAAAAAATATATTTCTATTGTTAAAGATGGTTCGGGGGTTGGAAGACTTAATTTGTGCCAAAATCATTCCTCTATTCTTGGAACATTGGCTTGTTTGAAATCAAAAGATTGCCACGAATATCATTTAGATTGGATTTACTATTTACTAAACACGGTCGATTTTTCTGTTTATGTTAAAGGGGCAGGAATTCCACATATCTACTATTCGGATTTTAAGAACGAAAATATTGCCGTTCCCAAGCCAACCGAGCAACAAAAAATCGCTTCCTGTCTGTCATCTTTAGATGAAGCAATTACCGCCCACAACCAAAAATTGGGATTACTCAAAGAGCACAAGAAAGGCTTGATGCAAAACCTTTTCCCGCAAGAGGGCAAAAAAGTACCGAAGTATCGGTTTAAGGAGTTTGAAAATGATGGGGAATGGAGTTTAGTGGAGTTTTCTAATTATATCAAATTGTATAGAGGTAGCTCTCCAAGACCAATCAACAATTATCTAACCAAAGACGAGAAGGGAGTCAATTGGATTAAAATTGGAGACACAAAATATGCTACTAATTCAGTAATTGATAAAGTAGAAGAAAAAATAACACGAGAAGGTGCGAAGAAGTCTCGAAAAGTGACTAAAGGAGAATTAATTTTAGCAAACTCAATGAGTTTCGGTAAAACTTATGAATTGGCTATTGATGGCTACATTTATGATGGTTGGTTTGTTCTTAGGGAGTATGAAGAGCATTTCGACAAATCATTCTTATTACAATTGCTTAACTCCGAATATATGCAGAAACAGTATCAGAGGCTTGCAGCTGGTGGTATTGTTCAAAATATTAGCAGTGAAATTGTTTATAAAACAAAACTCTGTCATACATCACCAAGAGAGCAACAAAAAATCGCCTCCTGTCTTTCTGCATTGGATGAGGTTATCGTAGCACAAGCAGAAAAAATAGAGCAGCTAAAGCTGCACAAAAAAGGCTTAATGCAAGGCTTATTTCCAAAAATTGAAGATTAACATATGGCAACAATACAAGAAATAGCAAAAGAATTAAATAGTAGTAAACAGCCAATAAACCTGATTTATGCGTTTAACTCAACAGGTAAAACAAAATTATCAGTTGAATATAAGAATCTCACAAAAGGCGAAGATGGCAAACATGCTGGCGTGTATTACAATGCATATAGTGAAGATTTGTTTAGGTGGAATAATGACGAGGAAAATGACAATGAAAACATGCGGCTTGAAATATTACAAAGTAGTTTGAATTCGTATTTCAGCTCTATCATTGAAAACCCTGAGTTACTGGAAGAAAAACTTGCACCTTATTTACCAAAATACACTTATGAATTTGACATTAATCCCAACTCTGAAATAGGGATTGATACCATTCGCTTTTCGAGAGATGGAGTAAACAATATAAAAATTTCCAGAGGGGAAGAACGAATTTTTATTTGGTGTTTTTTCCTTGCCTTATTTGAAGCCGATGCTTGGACTGGCGAACAAGATGCACACTTTTTTATTGATGATCCTGTTTCCAGTATGGATGAGCATAATATATTCATTACCGCAAACTCTATCATTAAGTTGATTGACGAAAAAATAGTGGCAAAATCAGAAAAACGTATCATTGTTACAACGCATCACATCGGTCTATTTTCAATTCTGTCGGATAGACTTATGAATAGTTCTCATAAGAACAACACCAAACGTAATATTTTAAGCTTTCACGACCATGAGTTGACATTAAAGAATCACGACAAAGATGTATTTCTATATCATCTATATTTGATGCAAATTCTGAAAGAAGCTAAAGATGAAAAAAAGGTTATGGGTTATCATTTCATAATGTTACGGCAACTTTTGGAAATTATTTCTTCTTTTTTAGGAGCCGGTGGAATTAAAAAAGCCTTGGAAGAAATTGGATATAAAGAAGAGATAGAGCAAATTAGCAATCAAGTAAATTCTTTATCGCATAAAGATGGAAGACTACAACCTGCCGATTTAAACCCTGCGGATGTGAAATTATTCGAGGATATTTATCGCGATATTCAAGGGAAATATAATTTTATAACTCATTAAGTTATGACTTTGCAAGATAAAAATAAATTAGGGAAAATGCTTTGGGACATAGCAGACCAATTACGTGGAGCAATGAATGCGGACGATTTCCGCGATTATATGCTTTCGTTTCTCTTTCTTCGGTATTTGTCTTTCAATTACGAAGAAGCCGCTAAAAAAGAGTTAGGAAAAGATTACCCACAAAGTCCGTCTAAAGAAACAAAACCGGATTTTATTGTTCCCCCTGCCTTAGAAATTTGGTATAAGGATAATAAAGAGGACATAGAAGAGTTTGAAAAACAAATGCGCCGGAAAGTGCATTATGTGATAAAACCCAAATACCTGTGGAGCAACATAACAGAACTGGCTCGTACCCAAAACGATGATTTACTGGAAGTACTTCAGGATGGTTTCCGATATATCGAAAACGAATCGTTCGAAAGCACGTTTAAAGGCTTATTTTCCGAAATCAACTTGAATTCGGAAAAGCTCGGTAAAATACCTAAGGAACGAAATGATAAACTTTGTAAGATAATTACAAAAATAGCCGAAGGCATTGCCGATTTCTCTACCGATACCGATACGCTGGGCGATGCTTATGAATATCTGATCGGGCAGTTTGCTGCCGGTTCGGGGAAAAAGGCAGGAGAGTTCTATACCCCTCAACAAATTTCAACTATTCTTTCCCGGATTGTTATTTTAGATTCTCAAGACCCGACAACGGGTCCCAAACCGAAGCTAGATAAAGTGTTCGACTTTGCTTGTGGTTCGGGTTCGCTGTTGCTGAACGTAAGAAAACAAATGAAAGACAGCGATGGCAGCATCGGAAAGATATACGGACAAGAAAAAAATGTTACCACCTACAACCTTGCCCGAATGAATATGCTTTTGCACGGAATGAAAGATTCCGAGTTTGAAATATTCCACGGAGATACTTTGCTCAACCAATGGGATATATTGAACGAAATGAACCCTTCAAAAAAGATTAAGTTCGATGCTATAGTTGCTAATCCGCCTTTTAGTTTGCGCTGGGAACCAACCGATACCCTGGCAGAAGATTTCCGTTTCAAGAGTTATGGCTTAGCCCCAAAATCGGCAGCCGACTTTGCCTTTCTGTTACACGGATTTCACTTTTTAGGGCAAGAAGGTACAATGGCAATCATATTGCCTCACGGTGTTTTGTTCCGTGGCGGTGCGGAAGAACGTATTCGAACGAAACTTTTAAAAGACAACCACATCGATACGGTTATTGGCTTGCCTTCTAATTTATTCTACTCAACAGGCATTCCCGTTTGCATTTTGGTTTTGAAGAAATGTAAGAAGCAAGAAGACGTACTCTTTATCAATGCATCAGAACAATACAAGCCGGGGAAAAGACAAAATTATTTGGGAAAAACACATATCGATAGAATCGTTGAAACTTACCAGTTCAGGCCTGAACATATCGAAAGATACGCCCGCAGAGTTTCAATGGAAGAAATTGAAAAGAATAGTTATAATCTGAACATTTCGAGATATGTCAGCACATCAGAGGACGAAGTACAAATTGACTTGAAAGAGGTAAACAAGAAATTGACTTCAATAAATGAAAGCATAAAAACGAACACAGATAAGCATAACGAGTTTCTGAAAGAATTGGGCTTGGATCTGATTTAAATACAACTTTAAGATTATTATGTCCAACGATAAACCCCAACCAACAAATAGCCAATTCGTCCTGTATCAAGATGATAATGGAATAACGAATGTCAATGTCCGTTTCAATGGGAGCGATGTTTGGCTTCCTCAACAACAAATCGCCCAATTATTTGATACTACGCAACAAAATATTAGCTTGCACATCAGCAGTATAATAGACGAACGCGAATTGTCGAAAGAAGCAACTCACAAGTATTTCTTGTTAGTTCGTCAGGAAGGTAATCGGTCGGTAAAAAGACAGATTGAGCATTACAATCTGGACATGATTATTGCTATCGGTTATCGTGTGAAATCACAAGTGGCAACACGATTCAGGCAATGGGCAACACAGCGGCTGCACGAATATATCCAAAAAGGATTTACGATGGACGATGAACGCCTCAAAGGAAACGGGAACCGCTATTTTCGCGAATTACTGCAACGAATCAGGGATATCCGTTCGAGTGAACGGAATTTGTACCAACAAGTAACAGATATTTACGCCACAGCAATAGATTACGACCCACGAACCGATATAACCCGTCAGTTTTTTGCTACGGTACAAAACAAAATGCACTATGCTGCACATAAACATACGGCAGCGGAAGTAATTTACGAGAGAGTCGACTCCGATAAGCCAATGGTAGGTATGACTAATTTTAAAGGGGACTACATAACTCGGGATGATGTCAAAATCGCAAAAAACTATTTGTCGGAAAAAGAATTACAGGTTTTAAATTTATTGGTATCCCAATACCTTGATTTTGCCGAACTGCAAGCTATTGAAGAACATTCTATGACCATGCAACAATGGATAGAAAAATTGGATGATATACTTTCTGTAGGAAATCGCCCTTTACTTACCAATGCGGGAACAGTTTCACATAAACAAGCCATCGAAAGGGCAACCAAAGAGTTTGAAGAGTATCGTCGTAAAGAAATGCTACAATACGAAAGCGATTTTGACAGGGCTATTAAAGAATTGAAATCTCAGACGGATGCTAATAGTAAAACTGAGTAGCCATAAACAATTCTTTTAATGCAAATAACCCAATCTCATATAGATGCTTACAAATTCCTTTTTCGTGGGCGAGACGATGTTTATGCCGTCCGTTGGGAAAAGGAAGGGCGAAGCGGATATATGCCTGCTTACAAAGTGGATTGGGAGGATTATAATCGTCATAAGTCATCGGGAGGAACTTTTGCCAACTATAGTAAAAAGGAATATTTGTCATTTAATGATACCGTACTAAAAGAACATTTTCTTGGAAAATCTACAATCGGAATATATCCCTTGCTGTCCGATAATACTTCATTTTTTATTGCTGCCGATTTTGATGAAGATAACTGGCAGGAATCCATCCTAAAACTATACAAAATATGTAAAGAAGTTGAATTACCTGCAGCCATAGAACGTTCTCGTTCCGGTAATGGAGGACACTTATGGCTGTTCTTCGAAGAAAATATTCCGGCATTCCAAAGTCGAAAGATAATGTTCGAACTCTTATTACAGTCGGGAATAGTCTCTAAATTTGAAAAAGAGCCAAGTTTTGACCGACTTTTTCCCAATCAAGACTCCCATTCGGGAAAAGGTATTGGCAACCTGATTGCTCTTCCACTGCAAGGTAATTCATTAACACAAGGTAATTCATGTTTTTTGGAGCCGGATACATTTGAACCGGTTGAAGACCAATGGGCGTTTTTGACAACCATACAGAAAATATCCAAGCAGAAGATAGGTTCTTTATACTTACAGCTCTCGGGACTCACGAAAGAAGTCTTTACTTCAAAATATGCCGATTTAGCATCTTCATTTGAATTGGAAATCCTTATAAACAGCGAGATATATCTAAAAAGAATACAACTGAATCAAAAACTAATAGAATTTCTACGAGATAACCTGAACTTCCTGAATTCTGATTACATTGTGAAGAAGCAATTAGGAAAAACAGCATATAATATTGAAAAATACTTTAAACTGATTGAAGAAACTCCTGAGGGTATTATTATCCCTCGTGGTTTTGCTTCATCTCTTGTGAAATTTTGTAATTCAGAGAATATTCCAATAAAGATTATTGACGAACGGTGCATGCAGGACGAAATAGTCGTGAATTCAAAGATAGACCTGCTCGCACATCAAGAAGAAGTCTTGGAGCGGACGGAGAGCAAGGATTTTGGTGTGATTGTTTCTCCACCCGGTTCGGGAAAAACAATTATTGGGTTGGAACTGATTGCTCAGAAAAAGCAACCGACCCTAATTCTTGTACACCGAAAACAACTATTCGATCAATGGATCGACCGCATTCAGAATTTTCTTTCCATTCCTAAAAAAGAGATCGGGCAAATTGGAAATCAAAAAGATAAAATCGGCAAGGAGATCACAGTAGCCATGATACAATCATTGACCAGAGGAGACTTGGCTGAATTGAAAAACAGGTTCGGAATGGTGATTGTCGATGAATGCCATCATATACCGGCAAAATCATTCCGAGAGGTCATCACTCAATTAAACTGTTATTACTTGTATGGTTTGACGGCAACCCCGAAGCGGAAAAATAATGATGAGAAGCTGATATACGTCTATATCGGCAATATCATTTATGAAATGACCCAGAAAGAATTGCTGGAACAGCAGAACAGTAAAGCAGAAATCAATATTAGAGAAACAGAATTATTTGTCCCATTCGATTATAAGATTGATAATTATGAAACCGTTTCACATGTATTGATATTCGATACAGCTCGAAATGGTCAAATTTTGAAAGATATTGATGAAAATATTTCGCGATTTAAGTCTATCCTTATATTGACCGAAAGAAAGTCTCATGTAAACATTCTGAATCTTTATCTGAAAGAGAAATATGAAACGATAGCCATCTCTGGAGATGATTCGGAGAGAAGTCGTAAGAGTAAACTGGAGCAGATCAATCAGGGGCATTTCCAGATTATCATCTCTACCGGACAATATTTCGGAGAAGGGATTGATATTAGTGCTTTAGAATGTTTGTTTATAGTTTATCCCTTTACTTTCGAAGGAAAATTGGTGCAATACATAGGTAGAGTTCAGCGTTCAGGAAAACCTCCGGTAATTTTTGATTATCGGGATTCCAAGATTGACTATTTCAATAAGATGTTTAAACAACGAAACAGATACTACAATAAGCTCAGAAAATGATGATATGCTGGATAGATTATGCATAATTTAAAATATTGTTTTATCTTTGTCACAAGCTGATCAACCTGCTCAAAGTGGAGCAAATTGATGAAGTTATCTCGTTACTTATCCGTTACCTATTCTGATTTTATATCAATATAATTATTTGATTATAAAATAGATAAAAGAAAAGGTTAGGCTCGTTTCTAAATCGTTACCTATTTGTGAAAATAATTTTGTAACTTGCTTGTTTTTAGGGGAAAAGGATAAATCCTATGTCTTGACATGTGAAAAGTCAAGGTTCTGTCTATACCGCACTTCTTTGCTACTTTCTTTAAGCCTACATTGACCTGTCCCAAAGTCATGGGTGGGAAGGCTTTGCCGCCCGTGGCAAGTCCCCTGTAACGTTCCATGATTTGAATGGGTATATTCAGCAGCTTGACATGGAAGGTTGTCTTTGTCTTCTGCCGGTCGGTAGAAATCCACCGGCTACCGTCCTCTTCGGTAATAATATCTTTCCAAGACAGTTTTTTCAGGTCGGCGTAGGATAATCCTGTAAATGTGGAGAAGATAAACAGGTCCCGGATAAAACTTTGGGTAGAGGACTGGATAGGTGTGGAGATTAGCCGGTTGAGTTCTTCGGCAGAGAGCGAGCGGTTCTGAACTTGAGGCTTCTCCATCCTAAAATCCTCAAAGGGCGGATGGGAAATGAAATTCCGGTGCAAAGCCAACCTAATTACCTTGTTTAGCAGGACGATTCTGGCTCTGACTGTTCCCGGTTTCATTTTGCGCTTTACCCGGAAGTAATAGTTGAATGCTTCGATAAAGGGCAAATCCAGTTCACTCAGGGGAATATCTTCCATCTGATATTTTTCTCGAAGGAAGGATTTGAGTTGTTTATGGAGCACTTCTTGCTGTATGTAGGTGGAAGCTGCGCGGTCAATGCCGATGCGGGAATGAAATTCCCGCATTATTTCTTCAAAGAGAGCTATCAGGGTTTTCTGCGAAGAGGCTATTCCCTGAAAGGCATTCTTCACTTGGGCGGCTGTTACCTTTCCGGTACGCTCCAGAATTTCCCTGTAATGCGTGTGGATACTGAGATTGATTTTATTAATCTCACGGTTCAGGGAGGTAGCCGCATGGCTTTTGCCTGCCACCCGTCCCGATTTAACATGCCAAAGGCGTTCTTCGACTTTCAGCTTGGTGCTGAATTGGGCAAGGGTTTTACCGATGATGATTTTCCCCACTATCGGGTAAACAGGATTGGAATTTGCAGTAACTTTCCGGTTACTTTGTTCTCTTTTCAGGTAGAATGACACCTTTAATTCTGTGTTCATTTTTGCTCACATTTTAAGTTATAAAATTACTTCTTTGTGAGTTATTTGAACCATGTAATCAGCAGACAACCGGCGTCATAAAACGCCACCTAATGACATCCGTCTGCTCTGTTTTGCTCTCCCAAAATGGGTAACGGTTTGGAAACGGAACTCCTGCTTTGATATGCCCAAATCGGCATTTTACCTACCCGGCAATAGAAGACAGAAGAAGACAACTAATCCTGACTGTCAATCGTTTACCCTTTTTTTCCCTCCTTTTCGCTTTCTGTTGCTTGTTTTTTGAGGTGCTTAAAATATTTTAAGCACCTCAAAATTACT